>LGVF01048021.1_pt1 | contig 18059 bp, 34 predicted proteins | sample 469901 | NCBI WGS metagenome assembly LGVF01 (sample SAMN03893561, study PRJNA290197) | marine sediment metagenome | material: sediment; isolation source: combined push core samples #3730, #5133, and #5579 collected at Hydrate Ridge | place: Pacific Ocean: Hydrate Ridge
CGCTATCCTTTGTATCTAAACCCGCTACTAAAATTGTACCATGAGTCGGCAATAATATTCCGTTGATCAATTTTGCAAGCGTAGATTTTCCTGATCCATTATGACCAATAACAGCTACAAATTCACCTTTTTTAATGTTCAAATCTATCATATCTAAAGCTTTCGATTTATATTCAGTTGTCTCGTATGTATATCCTACTTTTTTAATATCAATCATATTTGTACCTCTTATCAGCTATAATAAGCAAAAAAGGGACTATAACAGTCCCTTATAATAGTTCAATAATTGCCATTGGTGCACTATCTCCTCTACGAGGAGCTGTTTTAATGATTCTAGTGTAACCACCATTTCTATCTTGATATTTAGGGGCAATTTCATCGAATAAGTTCTTTACTACAGTCTCACTTGTTAAGTAAGATAATGCTTGTCTTTGTGCGTGTAAATCTCCCTTTTTTCCGAGAGTAATCATTTTTTCAACAGTTTTTCTAATTTCTTTTGCACGCGTTTCTGTTGTTGTAATTCTACCATGTTGTAATAACTGAGTAGTCATATTTCTAAGCATCAATTCTCTGTGAGAACTTTTTCGTCCTAATTTACGGTATCCTGCCATACTTCCCCTCCTTTACTCTTCATATAATCTTAAGCCTAAGTCGAGCTCCATTAATTTCAATTTAACTTCTTCAAGAGATTTTTTCCCGAGATTTCGAACTTTCATCATATCATCTTCTGATTTTGATGATAATTCTTGAACTGTATTAATACCAGCACGTTTTAAACAATTATAAGATCTTACTGAAAGATCCAATTCTTCAATCGTCATCTCAAGAACTTTTTCTTTTTTGCCTTCTTCTTTTTCAAACATTATTTCCAGATTATCAACATGATCAGTCATATCGATAAATAAATTTAAATGTTCTTTCATGATTTTGGCACTCAAAGACGCTGCTTCATCAGGCTTAATTGAACCATCAGTCCATATTTCAATAGATAGACTGTCGTAGTCTGAACTTTGTCCAACACGTGTGTTACTAACAGTGAAATTCACCTTTTTAACAGGCGTGAAGATTGAGTCAACTGGAATTGTCCCAATTGACATTTCTTCATCTTTATTTGCTTCAGATGGGACATAACCCCGTCCTTTTGCAATTGCAATTTCCATGCTCAACAATGATTTTTCTTCTAACGTTGCAATATGTAGATTGTCATCTAAAATCTCAACATCAGCATCAATGATTAAATCACCAGCAGTAATTGGACCTGGTTTATCAGTATCAATTCTAATTATCTTAATTTGATCTTCAGAATGAATTTTTGCTGATAGTTCTTTCAAATTGAGAATAATTTCAACAACATCTTCCTTAACACCAGGTATTGTAGAAAATTCATGTAAAACATTTTCAATTTTTACCCATTTAACAGCAGTTCCTGGCAGTGACGATAGTAATACTCTTCTTAAACTATTGCCTAGAGTCGTACCATATCCTCTTTCAAGGGGTGCAATAACAAATTTTCCATAGTTATTATTTAAATCATATTCTACAACCTCTATGCTTGGTTTTTCAATTTCTATCATCCATGGCCCTCCTTCTTCAATGGTTTGCAATGGTAAAATGCGATATTAATCTATCTAGAATAAAGCTCTATAATTAAATGCTCTTCTACTGGTAGATCAATGTCTTCTCTAGAAGGCTTCGCAATAATTTTACCCTCAAGTTTCTCAAGATCTGATTCAATCCAATTTGGAGTTGTAACAGCCTTTTCCATAACATCTTTAAATTTCTGTGAAGTAAGTGATTTCTCTCTTACTGCAATTGCATCTCCTACTTTTAAAGTCATAGAAGGAATATCTGCTTTTCTGCCATTTAAAGTGAAGTGTCCATGAGTAACTAATTGTCTAGCTTCTTTTCTAGAACTCGCTAGTCCCATTCTATAAACAACATTATCTAATCTTAACTCTAATAATCTCAAGAAATTTTCACCAGTGATGCCTGTCATTTTTTCTGCAGTCTCATATATATTTCTAAATTGATTTTCAAGTAAGCCATAATATCTTTTAACTTTTTGTTTTTCTCTTAATTGAACTCCGTAGTTAGAAAGTTTCTTTCTTCCTGTGCCATGTTGTCCTGGAGCAGTAGCTCTTTTGTTCATAGCGCATTTATCTGAATAACATCTATCGCCTTTAAGATAAAGTTTCTCACCTTCTCTACGACACAATCTACACGATGGTCCTGTATATCTTGCCATTTAATCCTACACCTCCTATTACTATACTCTTCTTCTTTTTGGTGGTCTACATCCATTATGTGGAATTGGAGTAACATCATTAATCATATTAATCTCTAATCCAGCAGCTTGCAATGAACGAATAGCAGCTTCTCTTCCTGCTCCCGGTCCCTTAACAAACACTTGTACAGACTTAAGTCCATGTTCCTTGCCTTCTTTAGCACAAGCTTCAGCAGCCATTTGCGCAGCAAAAGGAGTTGATTTTCTTGACCCTTTAAATCCTAAGCTACCAGCACTTGACCAAGTAATTACATTACCGTCTAAATCAGTCAACGTTACAATAGTGTTATTAAATGTTGACTGGATATGTGCTTGTCCGCGTTCAATATTCTTTTTCTCGCGTTTTTTTCTACGCACTTTTTTTCCTTTAACAGCCATTTTTCAACCTCCTTACTTTTTCTTGCGTCCAACACTTCTCTTCGGACCTTTTCTAGTTCTTGCATTTGTCTTTGTTTTTTGTCCTCTTACTGGAAGACCTCTTCTATGTCTAATTCCTCTATAACAACCAATTTCTTTAAGTCGTTTAATATTCATCGCGATTTCTCGTCTCAAATCACCTTCAACTGTAATATCAGATTCAATAATTTGTCTTAATTTACTGACCTCATCTTCTGTTAAGTCTTTTACTCTAGTGTCAAAACTAATGCCAGCTTGTTCCAAGATACGCTTTGATGTTGGTTGGCCTATACCATATACATATGTTAAGCCTATTTCAACCCTCTTATCTCTTGGAAGGTCTATACCTGCGATTCTCGCCATTTACTTACACCTCCTAAATTGTGTACATTTACTGAGATTTATTATTAAATGACAACGGTCCCCCAAACAACTGGGCAGCCGCACCGATTATCATTCAAACTCGATTTATCCTTGAACTTGTTTATGTTTAGGATTTTCACAAATAATCATAACTCTACCCTTACGCTTGATTACTTTGCACTTCTCACACATTGGTTTTACTGATGGTCTAACTTTCATGTTATACCTCCTTATTTCTTTCCACGCCAAACAATCCTGCCTTTTGTAAGATCGTACGGAGACAATTTTAATGTAACAATATCTCCTGGCAATATTCTAATATAATTCATTCTTAATTTTCCAGTAATATAAGCCAATACAACATGGCCGTTTTCTAATTTCACCTTAAATTGCGCATTAGGTAAAGCTTCAACCACTACGCCTTTTACTTCAATAGAGTCATTACTTGCCATACATGAACCTCCTAACCTAAATCGCTTTCAATATCCAATTTTTCTATTTCACGTCTTACCATCACATTAGTTATTTTCTCGCCCTTGTTCAACTTATCTACGATAAACTCACTGATATGATTAGTTTTTATCAAATGTTTTATTTTTTTCTTCTTAGGTTTTTCAATTTTCCTAAGACATCCATCAACAAGAGAAACATATTGTTCATCAACTATATTGATAATTACAAAACACTTGCCTATATCACGGCCTGCTTTTGATATAACTAGCTGCCCCGGTAAAACTTGAGAAGTATCTATCAACATAAACACCTCCGTCTATAGTATTGTTAAAAGCTCAGGTTCATCCTCAGTAATGACTAAGGTGTTTTCATAGTGAGCTGATAACGAATTATCCATAGTAACAACCGTCCATCCATCTTGAAGTGTTTTTACTTTACAATCTCCAAAATTGACCATCGGTTCTATTGCGAACACCATACCTCTCTTAAGTCGAGGTCCTTTATTAGGTAAACCATAGTTAGGTATTTGAGGATCTTCATGTAAATCCTGCCCTATACCATGACCTACGTAATTTCTCACAATAGAAAATCCATGACTTTCTACAAAAGTTTGTATCGCATGGGACACATCTGATAATCTATACCCTTCTTTACAATACTTTAAACCTTCATAGAAACTTTGCTTTGTGACATCAATGAGTTTTACAGCTTCATTAGAAATTTTTCCAACTCCATGTGTCCTAGCAGCATCGCCATGATATCCTTTAAAATAAGCACCGATATCAACACTTATTATATCTCCATCTTCTAAAACTCTATTAAAGGATGGAATTCCGTGAACAACTTCACTGTTTATTGAACTGCAAATCGTTCCTGGGAATCCACCATAGCCTTTAAAAGACGGAATGGCTCCTTGCTCTAGAATCGCTTTTTCAGCAATTTCATCCAACTCTTTTGTTGAAATGCCTGGTCGTATGTGCTTTTCCACCATCTCATGTGCATAAGCAGTTATTCTTCCAGCTTCTTTCATGATATCAATTTCTCTTTTGGATTTAACTATGATCATTCTACTCACCTAAAATTCTTACTATATCAGTAAAAACTTCCATAATATCTTTTTGCCCATCTATATCTATCAACAATTTTTTCTTGCTATAATAATCAATTAGTGGAGAAGTCTCATCCATGTAAACTTTGATACGGTTAGCAACAGTTTCTTCATTATCATCAGCTCTCTGATATAATTGTCCACCACATTTATCACAAATACCTTCAACCTTTGGTTGATTGAATTTCACATGATAAGTTGCACCACAATTTTTACAAATTCTTCTTCCCACAGCTCTCTCTACTAATACATTTGGATCTACTTTAATGTTCAACACAAAATCAAGACTATCTTCGTTTTTCTCTAAATATTCATTAAGTGATTCAGCTTGAACCACTGTTCTAGGAAAACCATCTAGTAAATAACCATTAACAACGTCATCGTTTGATAACCTATCAATTACTATATCAACAACTAGACTATCCGGAACTAATTCGCCACGATCCATAAACCCTTTAGCTTCAAGACCAAGCTTTGTTCCTTCTTTTAAGTTTTTCCTAAATATATCACCTGTTGAAATATGAGGAACATTGTATTTTTCTACAATACTTGCCGCCTGAGTGCCTTTTCCAGCTCCAGGAGGACCTAAAAGAACTAATTTCATCTTTTCACCTCTATTTTAAGAAACCTTGATAATGTCTCATAACCATTTGTGCTTCAATTTGTTTCATCGTCTCTAGTGCAACTCCGACTACGATTAGTAATGAAGTTCCTCCAAATCCAATTTGAAGTTCTCCTAATGAAAGAATAACATTTGGTAAAGTTGCAATCAACGCTAAGAAAACCGCACCTGCCATTGTCAATCTATTCATCGTTCTAGTTAAATACTCACTTGTTGGTCTTCCTGGTCTGATACCCGGAATAAAACCACCGTTCTTTTTCATATTATCTGCCACTTCAACTGGATTAAATATAACAGAAGTGTAGAAATACGTAAAGAATATAATCAACAATCCATTCAACACGTTATATAATGCTGTTGTTGAATTGAAGTATGTTTTTATCCATAAGTAAAAACCTGAAGCAGGCCAAAACTGAGCTATAGTGATTGGAAACATCAAAAGTGAGATAGCGAAGATTACCGGAATAACCCCTGCTTGATTAACTTTTAATGGAATATGTGTATTATGTCCACCATACATTTTTCTTCCAACTACTCTTTTTGCATATTGAACCGGTACTTTTCTTGCTCCTTGTTGGATGTAAATAACACCCATTATGATTACAATTGCTACAATTAAAAATATTATCACGCTAAAGATTCCGATATCTCCACCAAATAATCTTACAATTATGTCTATGGTAGCATCAGGAACCCTTGCAATAATACCAGCGAAAATGAACAACGAAATACCATTCCCTATACCATTTTCATTGATTTTCTCTCCTAAATACATTAAAAATGCAGTACCCGCAGTTAATGTAATAACAGAAATTGCAATTGAAGTTGTATTGTAGTTAATAAATGCTTGTCTAAAGAATCCTGCACTTATACCAAATGATTGAATCAAAGCTAAAATTACAGTACCATAGCGAGTTAATTGCGCTAATTTCTTTCTTCCAACTTCTCCTTCTTTAGCTAAACGCTCTAAAGCGGGAATCGCAATTTGAAGTAAATTCACTATAATCGAAGCTGTGATATATGGTGAAATACCAAGAGCGAAAATAGTAAAATTCTTAAAAGAACCACCAGACATTAAATTGAAAAATCCAATAAGACCTTCGTCTGCTGTAAATAGTGATGCTAATTTCATTTTGTCAATTCCAGGTACAGGTATTGCAGTTCCTAATCTAAAGATTATCAACATCGCTAAAGTGTATAGCAACCTTTTCTTTAAATCAGGAATTTTCCACGCGTTTTTAAGAGTTGAAAGCAATTAAATCACCTCAACCTTTCCTCCAGCTGCCTCAATTTTTTTAATTGCAGACTGAGTAAATTTATTTGCTTTGATATTTAATGATTTATTCAATTCTCCATCGCCTAAAATTTTAACACCGAATTTCAAAGATTTAATTAAACCTTTTTCTAATAAAATTTCAGGAGTAACTTCTGTTTTATCTTCAAATACATTTAAATCAGTCACATTAAGGATTGTCCAATGTTTCTTAAATCTAGCATTTGTAAATCCACGCTTAGGAAGTCTTCTGAATAAAGGCATTTGTCCACCTTCAAATCCAGGTCTAACTCCTCCACCTGATCTTGAATTCTGGCCATTCATACCTCTACCAGCAGTTGTTCCAAGTCCTGAACCTGTTCCTCTACCGACTCTCTTTTTGTTCTTTCTAGAGCCCTCAGCAGGTTTTAAATCATGTAGTCTCATCAGTACACCTCCTTCTTACGCTTCTTCAACTTCTACTAAATGTACTACCTTTGCTATCATGCCTCTCATTTGAGGATTATCTTTTTTCTCTACAACTTGTCCAATTTTTCTTAGTCCAAGTGCTTCGATGTTTTTTTTATGAACTGGTTTAGTACCAATTGTACTTTTAACCAATTTGATTTTTAATATATTAGCCAAGGTTCTTTCCCCCTAACCCAAAATTTCTTTTACAGTTTTACCGCGAAGTTTGGCAACTTCTTTAGCAGTCTTTAGATTTTTTAACCCTTCCATAGCTGCGTTAACAACATTTCTTGGATTATTTGAGCCTAAAGATTTCGCTCTTACATCTTTTATTCCAGCCAACTCAAGTACAGCACGAACTGGTCCGCCTGCAATAACTCCAGTACCCTGAGCAGAAGGCATAATGTAAACTAAACCTGAACCGAATTTACCCTTAATATCATGAGGGATTGTTGTACCTAATCTTGGTACAGAAATCAAGTTCTTCTTAGCATCTTCAATTGCCTTTCTAATTGCTTCAGGAACCTCTAAAGCTTTTCCTTTGCCGATTCCTACGTGACCATTTTCATCACCAACAACTACAAGAGCACTAAATCTAAAGTTTCTACCACCTTTAACAACTTTAGTAACTCTATTTATGTTAATAACCTGTTCCTTGAGGTCTAATTTTGACGCATCGATCATTTGACGATTCATTCATATACCTCCTTTTTAGAATTTTAATCCTGCTTCTCTTGCTGCATCAGCCAATTCCTTGACACGACCATGGTATAAGTAACCAGCTCTATCAAAAACGACTGTTTCAATTCCCTTTTCAAGAGCTTTTTTACCAACAAGTTGACCAACAAATTTAGCGGCCTCTTTGTTGCTACCATTATTAAATTGCCCTTGCAATTCTTTATCCAGCGAAGAAGCAGAAATTAAAGTATTTCCGTTAACGTCATCAATAACTTGTGCATATATATTACTTGTGCTTCTATATACATTTAATCTCGGACGTTCAGGAGTTCCTAATACTTTCTTGCGCACTCTAATTTGACGTGCTTGACGATTCTTGTTTTTATTAACTTTTTTAATCATTTCGTCACTCCTTCCTACTTACCTGCTTTTCCTTCTTTACGTCTTACATACTCACCGACGTATCGAATTCCTTTACCTTTATACGGTTCAGGTTTTCTCCAGTCTCTGATTTTAGCAGCGTAGTTACCTACTAATTGCTTATCAATTCCTTTTATAACAATTTCCGTTTGAACTGGAACTTCTGTAGTAATTCCTTCTGGATCTGTCATCACTACTGGATGTGAAAAACCTAATTGTAAATCAAGGTCTTTACCTTTTTTTGTGGCTCTATAACCGACACCTACAATTTGCAATTTCTTTTCATATCCTTTTGAAACGCCAATAACCATATTTGCAATTAGAGATCTATATAATCCGTGTAATGATCTATTCACCTTATTATCATTAGGTCTTTTAATCACAACTTGATTGTTCTCAATTTCTACAGTTATTTGCTTCTCGATTTGTTCGTTTAAAGTTCCAAGGGGTCCTTTTACAGAAACTAAATTCTTTTCATCTACTGTAACTTCAACACCCTGTGGTATATCAATCGGAAGTCTACCTATTCTAGACATTCTCGCACCTCCTAAGCTATTACTACCATACGTAGCAAACTACTTCGCCACCTATGCCTAATTTTCTTGCTTCTTTATCAGTCATTATCCCTTGAGAAGTAGATATGATTGCTATTCCTAATCCACCTAACACTCTTGGAATTTCAGTACTTTTTGCATATACTCTCAATCCTGGTTTAGATATTCTCTTTAATCCAGTAATTACTTTTTTGTTGTCTGTTCCATATTTCAACTCTATCTTAACAATACCTTGCTTATTATCTTCCGTAACATTATAGCTCTTGATAAATCCTTCATTTAGAAGAATTTCCGCTAATTTTTTCTTTGTATTTGAAGCAGGTATTTCTACGCTTTTATGTTTAACATTGCTTGCATTTCTAATACGAGTTAACATATCTGCGATAGGATCTGTTATCATCATGGTCATAACCTCCTTTCAAACTTTACCAGCTTGCCTTTCTAACTCCTGGTATTTCGCCTTTATATGCTAATTCTCTAAAGCAAATACGACAAACACCATATTTTCTCAAATAAGCATGTGGTCTACCACAAAGTGAACATCTATTATATTCTCTTGTAGAGTACTTCTGCTTACGAGCTTGTTTAACTTTAAGAGCTTTTTTAGCCACAGCCTTACCTCCTTATTATTTGCTAAACGGTATTCCCATCAATTTTAGTAATTCACGAGCTTCTTCATCCGTCTTTGCTGTTGTTACAAAAGTAACATCCATACCTCTTACAACATCTACTTTATCATATTCAATTTCAGGGAAAATCAATTGTTCTTTAATGCCAACTGAGTAATTTCCTCTTCCATCAAATGAATTTGGGTTAACCCCTCTAAAATCACGCACGCGAGGTAAAGCGATCGACACGAATCTATCTAAAAATTCGTACATTCTTTCACCTCTAAGAGTAACTTTGGCTCCTACGTTCATTCCTTCACGAACTTTGAAGTTTGCTACTGATTTTTTAGCCTTTGTAACAATTGGTCTTTGCCCAGTAATCAATGCTAATTCATCAACTGCAGTTTGCAACATTTTTGAATTTTCTTTTGCATCTCCCAAACCCATATTGACAACTATCTTCTCAAGTTTTGGAACTTGCATTGAGCTTTTATATTGAAATTTATCCATCAATGCATTTTTCACATCGCTGATATACTTTTCTTTTAATCTAGCCAAATCATTTACCTCCTTTCAAGTAAGGATTACTCTATAGTCTCTCCACTCTTTACAGAGACTCTTACTTTCTTACCATTTTCTAATATTTGATGTTTTACTCTAGTGCCCGCTTTCACTTTAGTATCATAAATCATTACATTCGACACATGAATTGCGGCCTCTTGGTGAATAATTCCACCTTGTTGAACTTTTTGAGTAGGTTTCTGATGTTTAGTCACCATATTTACCCCTTCAACAATTACACGTTCTGTTTTTTTATTTACTTGAAGCACTTTGCCTTTTTTACCTCGATCTTTTCCTGAGATAACAATGACAGTATCGCCTTTTTTAATATGCACTACTTACACCTCCTAATTAAAGCACTTCAGGAGCTAAAGATACTATCTTCATATATTTTTTGTCTCTAAGTTCTCTAGCTACAGGGCCAAAAATACGCGTACCGACTGGATTTGAATCTTCTTTGATAATTACCGCAGCATTATCGTCGAATTTTAAATGAATTCCATCATTTCTTCTTATACCAGTTTTTGTTCTAACTATTACAGCTTTTACAACTTCGCCCTTTTTGACAACACCACCTGGCGTTGCGTTTTTAACTGCACATACTACAGTATCTCCAATGTTTCCATATCTTCTCTTCGAACCGCCTAACACTCGAATAACAAGTAATTCCTTAGCTCCAGAATTATCTGCTACTTTTAAACGTGATTCTTGTTGAATCATGGATATGCCTCCTTCCGAACCTACTTAGCCTTTTCGATTATTTCAACTAATCTCCATCTTTTATCTCTGCTAAGCGGTCTAGTTTCCATTATTTTAACTTTATCGCCAATTCCACATGTGTTTAACTCATCATGTGCCTTAAATTTGTTTGTTCTTTTAACACGTTTGCTATAAATCGGATGACGTACAAAGTCTTCTACTTTAACAACAATCGTCTTATCCATTTTATCGGATACCACACGACCAATTCTTACTTTCCTTAATCCTCTTTCGTTCACTGTACAACCTCCTCTAGCTTAAGCTTTTAATTCCATTTCCCTTAAAACTGTCTGAACTCTTGCAATGTTTTTCTTAACACCTTTAATTTTGCCAGTGTTATCCAATTGTCCAGTAGCTAGTTGGAATCTTAAATTAAAAAGCTCATTTTTCAAATCAACTAATTTAGTATTTAATTCAACATTAGTCATATCTCTTATTTCTTTAGCTTTCAACAGATTCACCGCCTTTTCCTACAACTTCGTCTCTAATGACGAATTTACACTTAATCGGTAACTTGTTTGCAGCCAATCTCATAGCCTCTCTAGCTAACTCTTTATCTACTCCAGACATTTCAAACATTACGCGACCTGGTTTTACTACAGCTACCCAGTATTCTGGAGAACCTTTACCTGCACCCATACGTGTTTCAGCAGGTTTTTGTGTTACGGATTTATGAGGGAATATTTTAATCCAAACTTTTCCCCCTCTTTTAATCTTTCTATTAATAGCAATTCTCGCTGCTTCAATCTGATTAGAAGTAATCCATGCAGGTTCTAAAGCAACTAGACCGTAATCTCCATAAGTTACAGTATTACCTCTTTGTGCTTCACCCTTCATTCTGCCTCTATGAACTTTACGATGTTTAACTCTTTTAGGCATTAACATGGTATTCTGCCTCCTTCCTGCAAATATTTATTGCTTATCTTTCTTAAAATTGCTTTTTCTTGGTTTTCTGCTCTTTTGTTGAGGTCTCTTATCGCCAGCTTTTCTTGCAGTAAGTCTAGTTAAAACTCTTCCTTCGCCCGGCTTAGATAATACTTCTCCATTGTTGATCCAAACTTTAACTCCGATTTTACCATATGTTGTATCTGCTTCAGCAAATCCATAAGCAATATCAGCTCTTAAAGTTGACAACGGAACATTACCTTCAGAATACCCTTCAGTTCTTGCCATATCAGCGCCACCTAAACGTCCCGCTACAGCAATTTTAATTCCTTTTGCTCCTGATCTCATACTTCTTTGTATTGATTGTTTCATAGCTCTTCTAAAAGAAATTCTTCTTTCAAGTCCAAAAGCAACACTTTCAGCAACCAATTGAGCATCAACATCAGGGTTTCTAACTTCAGAAATATCAATATGAACGTTTTTACCTGTCAATTTTTCAAGTTCTTCGCGAATTTTTCTAATGTTTTCTCCACCTTTACCAACTATCATACCTGGTTTAGATGTGAAAATATTTACGAACACTCTATTATTTGCTGTTCTATCAATATAAATTCTTGAAATTCCTGATGTATAGTAATTTTTCTTGATATATTTTCTTATTTCATAATCTTCCTTAAGTAATTTAGGAAAATCTTTCTTATCAGCATACCATTTAGAATCCCAATCTTTAATGACACCGACTCTTAACCCATGAGGGCTAACTTTTTGACCCATTCAATTTTGCCTCCTTTACTCTTTTTCAGAAACAACAATGCCTACATGGCTTGTTCTTCTCTTGATAGGATTTGCTCTACCCATAGAACCAGCTTTCCATCTTTTCATAGTTGGCCCTTGGTTAGCATATATTTCAGAAACGTATAAACTTTCTACATCCATATCATGATTATTTTCAGCATTTGCGATTGCAGAATTCAAAACCTTTAAAAAAATTGCAGCACCTTTATTAGGTGTGAATTTTAGAATTGCTCTTGCTTCGTTAATTTCTTTTCCCCTAACTATATCAGCAATTGGTTTCATTTTTCTAGGAGAAATCCTTATGTGTTTAGCAACAGCTTTCGCTTGCATTTTTCAGCCTCCTTCCAGTTAATATCAAACTATCTTTTGACTTTGCTAGATTTATCTCCAGCATGTCCTCTGAAAGTTCTCGTTGGAGCAAACTCCCCTAATTTATGTCCGATCATATCCTCAGTAATATATACAGGAATATGTTTTCTTCCATCATGAACAGCAATTGTATGTCCAATCATTTGAGGGAATATAGTTGAAGCTCTTGACCAAGTCTTTACAACTTTTTTATCACCAGCTTCGTTCATAGTAACAATTTTCTTTAATAAACCGGCGTGAATAAAAGGTCCTTTTTTAAGAGATCTTCCCACTTAATCGTCCTCCTTCCGTATAATAACCTATTTTTTCTTTCTAGGTCTAACAATGTATTTATCTGAAGTTTTATTTTTCTTTCTAGTTTTGTATCCCATAGTTGGTTTACCCCATGGTGTTACTGGAGATGGTCTACCAATTGGAGCACGTCCTTCACCACCACCGTGAGGGTGATCGTTAGGGTTCATTACAGAACCTCTTACCGTTGGTCTAATTCCCATGTGTCTTGATTTACCAGCTTTACCAACCTTGATATTCTCATGATCGATATTACCAACTTGACCAATAGTAGCTCTACATTCGATTCTTACCATTCTAACTTCAGAAGATGGTAGTCTAACTTGAGCATATTTTCCTTCTTTAGCCATTAACTGCGCCGAGTTACCCGCAGAACGAACTAATTGTCCACCTTTTCCAGGCTTTAATTCAATGTTATGAATCATAGTACCTACTGGAATACCGCTAAGTGGCATTGAGTTTCCTGCTTTAATGTCAGATCCTACTCCAGATACAATTACATCGCCAACTTTTAATTTATTCGGTGCCAAGATATATTTCTTTTCACCATCAGCATAAACTAACAACGCAATGTTCGCACTTCTGTTTGGATCATATTCGATAGCTGAAACTTTAGCAGGAATATTGTCTTTATTTCTTTTGAAATCGATGATTCTATACTTCTTTTTTGCTCCTCCGCCTTTATGTCTAACAGTAATCTTTCCAGAATTGTTTCTTCCAGAGAATTTTTTTAAAGCAACTACCAAAGACTTTTCTGGTTCCTTTTTAGTAATTTCTTCAAACGTTGAAACCGTCATGTGCCTTACAGCTGGAGAGGTGGGTTTATAACTTTTGATACCCATAATTGCAGCCTCCTTTATTTTACATTACATACCTTCGAAGAATTGAATTTCTTTACTATCGCTTGACAATTGTACGATAGCTTTCTTCCAAGTTGGTCTGAATCCTACAAAACGACCTTGTCTCTTTTCTTTTCCTTTAACAGTCATTGTATTAACACCGATAACTTTAACATTAAATATTTTTTCAACAGCATCTTTAATTTCGACTTTATTAGCTCTTCTATCAACTTTAAATGTATACTTTTTAACAGCTGTGTTTTCCATACTTGTTTCAGTAATAATCGGAGTAATAATCACATCATAAGGTGTTTTCATTATGCGTACGCCTCCTCAATCTTCTTGACAGCATCTACTGACAAAATCAAATATTCATGATTTAACACATCATACACATTAAGCACATCCGCAAAGCTTGTAGAAACACCAGGTATATTTCTTGATGATCTAATTACTTTATCATCTTTCCCAGCTGTTACTATCAAAGTTTTACCTTGTGCATCAATTGCTTTTAAAATAGATACTACATTTTTAGTTTTGATTTCATCAAGTTTGAATTCAGTAACAATTTTCAATTCAGCGTCATTCACTTTCGAACTCAACGCAGAACGCATCGCTAATCTTCTAACTTTTTTAGAAATTTTAAAACCATAATTTCTAGGCTTTGGTGCAAAAGCTACTCCACCGCCTACGTAATGCGGAGCTCTGATAGTTCCTTGTCTTGCATTACCAGTTCCTTTTTGTCTAAATGGCTTCTTACCACCACCGCGAACTTCCGCTCTAGTTTTTGCAGATTGTGTTCCCTGTCTATTGTTGGCTAAGTAATTTTTAACTACTTCATGCATTACAGGAATATTTGGTTCAACCCCAAAAACCTTTTCATTTAATTCAATTTCATCTACACCTTCACCTGAAAGGTTATATACACGAAACTTAGGCATCGTCATTCCTCCTTTCGCTAGTTATTATTTACTAGTCTTAACAGCTTTTTTTATTGTTAAGAATCCCTTTTTAGGTCCCGGGATAGCACCTTTAATCAATAGTAAATTCTTTTCCGAATCGACTCTAACAACTTCTAAATTTTGAACTTTTACTCTCTCGCTACCCATGTGTCCCGCCATGTGCATTCCTTTGATAACACGTGCTGGATACGATGAAGCTCCTAGCGAGCCGCCCGCTCTATGGAATTTAGAACCATGAGTTGATGGACCAGTTGATTGATTCCATCTTTTGATAGTTCCTGCAGTTCCTTTACCTTTTGAAGTACCTGTAACATCAACTAAAGTACCCTCTTCTAAGATGTCTACTTTAATTTCTTGTCCCAATTCAAACTCTGTTGGATTCTCTACTTTGAATTCTACAACATGTTTTTTAACTGGTACGTCCGCCTTTGCAAAGTGACCTTTCTCAGGCTTGATTGTTCTGTTTGCTTTTTTGTCAGCAAAGCCGACTTGGATAGCATTGTATCCATCTGTTTCTACTGTTTTGATTTGAGTAACGAAAATCGGACCCGCTTCAACAACACTTACAGGAATCATATTCCCTTTGTCATCAAAAATTTGAGTCATACCAATTTTTCTTCCTAAAATCCCTAACATACTTGCACCTCCCAATAATCTTACAGCGGATTACTATTTAGTAATCATACTAAAATTCGAGATCTATATGAACTCATTCTTAGTCGCTTATAATTTGATTTCAATGTGAACGCCTGCTGGTAAATCCAACTTTTTAAGCGCATCGCTTGTTTCTTTTGTCGGATTCAAAATATCAATTAATCTCTTATGAGTTCTTCTTTCGAATTGCTCTCTAGAATCTTTGTACTTGTGAACCGCTCTTAAGATAGTCACGATTTCTTTCTTTGTCGGTAGTGGTACTGGACCTGAAACTTCAGAACCCGTTCTCTTTACACTCTCAACAATCTTAGCCGCTGAACTATCAAGTACTTTGTGATCGTAAGATTTCAATATCAATCTGATCTTTTCTAAACCTGCCATTTTCTTACCTCCTTTTTATCGTATGTTTTTGTTCATACGACGGGGGTCGTAAACTCAACCGGGTGTTTCTTGTTTTTTTTTGAATTTTCGAACCCACATCGCCCACTTCATGAGTAGACATACTCCGCAAAAGTTCTCCAAAAGCTTCGGTAACCTCCTGCATCATCGCATCATTTCACACACTAGATTATTATATAATAAAGCCTTGCATAATGCAAGGCTTTATGAAAATATTTATTTGTTCAAATCAACTACATAAGAATACCATATTTATCATAATCATTCAATGTGTTTTTTCTGAATTTATATTCTTAAAAAGTTGCTCACAGAAGTTATAAAACCCCATCTCCAAATAGATAGGGTTTTATTGTTTTATTTATTTTAATTTTTTAGCTACAACTTCAGCTGCTTTAATTAATGGATATCCAAGAGGTGATGCAGTCAACATTGGTTGAGTTCCAATTTGAGTCATTAACAAATCATGTACTGTCATGTGATTTTGCACCGCAATACCAATAGCGTTGATTAATTCTCCAACTGATTTTCCTCCAAGTACTTCTCCGCCTAAAATAACTCCATTACATTTAGAGACCACTAACTTAACTGTTTGCTTGTGAGCGTCTTCAAATTTACCAGGGTGTCTATCCATACCTGTAAAAGAACCTGCAACAAATTTAAAATCTTCACTAATAGCAGATTTTTCAATTAATCCCGCAACACCTAATGCAGTATTACCGATACAAGTTGAATAAATCCCTACAGTTCCTCTAAAAGTAGCAAACGTGCATGAACCATATAGATTCAACCCAGCGGTTCTTGCCTCAGTAGCTGCTGTAGAAGCTAACATTATTCTACTTAATTTACCTGTGGCAAAATCTACTTTCGAAGCACAATCACCTGCTGCAAAAATATCTTTTACTTCAGTTCTTCTATATTGATCCGCTTTGATAAATCCGAATTCATTAAGCGGCAATCCCATTTCTTTTGCTAATCCAGTATTTGGTCTGTATCCCATTGAAAGAATAACAGCATCCGCTTCCATTTCTTCTCCAGTATTGAATTTTACTGTTTGTACTTTTCCAGTTCCACAGATTTCTTGTATTCCAACTTTTGTTTTTACATTGACTCCTCTTCCAATCAATAAACTTTGAGCTTCCAATGCAAATTCTTCATCAAAAGTCATTCCTAGAATAGTATCTTGAATCTCTACCAATGTTACTTCTTTGCCAGCTTTATTCAACTCATCAGAAATTTCAACACCAATAAATCCCGCTCCAACAACAACAACTTTTTTCATTCCTTCAAGTTTCTTGTGAAGTCCATCCAAATATACCTTATCCTTTGGAATTGTAAATACGTTTTCTAAATCAGTACCTTTTAACCAACCAGGAATTACTGGAACAGAACCTGTACCTAGAATCAACTTATCATACTCGTAATCTTCTCCACTTTTAGTTGTGGCGATTTTTTTCTCAGTATCTACTGCAGTCACCTCATCGACAACAATATTTACACCAAGACTATTTAATCCTCCATCAGGTAAAACATTGTTATCACTTGTTCCAACTGTTCCATAGATATAGGGAATTCCACAAGGAATCATAACTTTTTCTTCTTTTCTAATTACCGTAACATCTTTGTCAGCAAAATTTGATTTCGCCGTCATTGCAGCAGTTGCACCTGTTGCACTACCACCAATTATTAATATATCCGTTTTTTTCATATCGATACCTCCATTTAAATTATTTTAGGGAGTTAATTATATTAGATTATTATTATATTACAATACCCTAATATATGAGCTAAAAAAAATCATTTTTCAAAAAACATCTCGATCATCAACTTCACGCGATCGTCTACTAAAGAATATACAACCTCGGTTCCTCTTCGTTCTCCAACAATAATTTTTCTGTTTCTAAGGATATTGAGATGTTGAGAAACATTAGATTGAGATATCTCTAAACACTCCTGCATTTGCGAAACGTTTAAATTTGAAAATCTCAATTTACTCAAAATACAAACTCTTGTAGGATGACCAAGTGCTTTAAAAATCTCTGAAGCTTCTATAACATTATTAGCATAACCCGACATAGCATCCTCCCATATTAAATCGATATATATTTCACAATTAAGAATATAACATAGACTTCATATTGTCAATCATTTAACACGATTAATATTCTAATAGACCATTAGCAATTCGAATGACACAAAACAAAGAAATGCACAAACCTATTGAGGTTTGTGCATTTTATCTTTTATGTTCTAATAAAATTTGTTATTATCGATTACTCGATGATTTCAATAACAGATCCAGCGCCTACTGTACGTCCACCTTCTCTAATTGAGAACTTTAA
>LGVF01310794.1_pt1 | contig 17971 bp, 18 predicted proteins | sample 469901 | NCBI WGS metagenome assembly LGVF01 (sample SAMN03893561, study PRJNA290197) | marine sediment metagenome | material: sediment; isolation source: combined push core samples #3730, #5133, and #5579 collected at Hydrate Ridge | place: Pacific Ocean: Hydrate Ridge
ATAAAATAATTAACATACTCTCATTTTTATGGGGGTATTTGTGAATTTTATGCAAATTTTCAACATTACCCCCCTATAAGTTTGGGGGGTAGTTTACATTTTACATATTTTTGCCCCGTTACTAACAGACAAGTGCTAGTTTCTTGTTTTTTAATTATGAAAGAAAACTTTTTTATCCTAGGTAGTGGCTTTCATATGTTAAATACACTACAAACACCTTACAGTTGGTAATCGTTAAAATATAAATTGAAGCTATTCTACCCCTTACTAACCTAATCTTAGTAGTATAGTTTCAGAAAAATGTAGAACTATGGAAAAATCGTTTAAAAAAGTTGTTTTAAGTTTAGTTGCTATCCTATTAATCTCAACTACTCAAGCACAAGAAATTACAGAGACAAGTGCAGAGTCTCCAATTTCTATCGGAGCCGATCTTGTATCTCGTTATATATGGCGTGGATTAAATTTTAGTCAAAATGCACCAGCAATTCAGCCTTATATAGAATATACAATCGGAGGATTTGCAATAGGAACATGGGGTTCTTACACTTTTGGAGAAGTTACTTCTCAAGAACTTGATATTTACGCATCATATACTTTTATCGATGATATGTTCACTGTTGGTATTACAGATTATTTCTTTCCAGTTGAAGATACATACTACAACTTTTTTGAATACGCCAATGCAAGAACAGGGCATGTGCTAGAAGCAACTATGTCTTTTAACGGTACATCATCATTACCATTATCCTTTATGGTTGCCACTAACTTTTATGGAGCAGATAAAGAAAATGATAAAGAAGGAGATCCTACAACACATTACTCAACATACATGGAATTAGGATACACGTTCAATGTAAAAGGTATTGATATTAGTACATTTATTGGAGGTGTAACATCCGAAAGTATTTATTACAAAACAACACAAGCAGCATTTACAAACATAGGTGCTTCATTCTCAAAAACAGTTAAGTTGACTGATAGTTATGGACTAGGATTAAACACATCACTTATTTTCGATCCAAACACTAAAAAAGCATTCCTAGTATTTGGATTATCAATATAATCAATACGTCGCATACAAGCCAGCAATTACCCCCATTGAAAATTTTCTGAAAGAAGAAATATTAATCATAACCTAATCCCTGTAGTAAGTTTCTTTAAAGATACTTGCTATAGGCAAAAGGTTAAAAAGCTATTTATAAATAATGAAAAAGATTGAAGCAATAATAAGGAAAACAAAATTTGATGCAGTAAAAGAAGCATTACACGAAGAAGGTATAGACTTCTTTTCTTATTGGGATGTTAGAGGGCATGGTTCCTCACGACAAGAAAGAGTATACAGAGGAGTTATGTACGACCTAAGTGTTATAGAAAGAACAATGTTATCATTTGTAGTTAGAGATCAATTTCTTGATCAATCAATTAAAGCAATACTAAAAGCAGCTAATACTGGAGAAGTTGGTGATGGTAAAATCTTCGTTAGTTCTATTGAAGAAAGTTACAGAATTAGAACAGGTGAGTCAGGTGGTAAAACACTATTTGTAAACGAGGACTAGATTAGTGCATTAGGCATTTAAAGTAAAATGATAACATAACGCTAAGGCAAAAACCTATAGCAGATAAAGATATTAATATGATAATTACAACAGAAAGCGAAGAAATAGTATCAAAAATTGTAGAAGTTGGCAGTTCGTTAGATACCGTTTGGGTGTTACTTGCTGCGGCAATAGTAATGTTTATGCAACCTGGTTTTGCCTTGGTTGAAGTAGGTTTTACTAGAGCTAAAAATACAACCAATATATTAATGAAAAACCTTATGGACTTTTCATTTGGGTCATTATTATTTTGGTTTATTGGTTTCGGATTAATGTTCGGAAACGATATAGGAGGATTTATAGGCGAGATGAATTTATTTTTCTCAAGCGGATTTAAAGGAGACATACCTGGCGAAGCATTTTTAATGTTCCAAACAGTATTTGCCGCAACAGCAGCAACAATAGTTTCAGGAGCAATGGCCGAACGTACAGAGTTTAAAGCATATTTAATATTTAGTGTTGTTTTAACAGCAATAATCTATCCAATTTCAGGTCACTGGATTTGGGGTGGAGGATGGTTGTCTGAACTAGGATTTCACGATTTCGCAGGGTCAACTGTTGTACATTCAGTAGGAGCCTGGGTTGGTTTAGTTGGTGCTAAAATGGTTGGTCCTCGTATCGGAAAATATAATGGTAAAGCAAAAGCAATACCTGGTCAGAGTCTACTTTTAGGTGCTCTTGGAGTATTTATTCTGTGGTTCGGATGGTTCGGATTTAATCCAGGTTCGCAGTTAGCTGCATCAGGTACAGCTAATGCCGAAGCAATCGCACATATTTTCATCACTACAAACTTATCAGCAGCAGCTGGTGCAGTTACGTCAATGATAGTATCATGGTTTCAGTTCAAAAAACCATCATTATCATTAACATTAAACGGAGCTTTAGCCGGGTTAGTTGCTATAACTGCAGGTACTGATATTATTTCATCAGGAGGAGCGGTAATTGTTGGTGCAATTGCAGGTGTTGTTTTAGTTTATTCGGTTGAGTTTATCGATAAAGTACTTAAAATTGACGATCCAGTTGGAGCAGTGTCAGTACACGGCGTAGTTGGTGCATTAGGTACAATTTTAGTAGGTTTTTTCGCTACGGATGGAGGCTTATTTTACGGTGGTGGAACATCATTATTGATAACACAATTAATAGGTGTTGGAGCAGTATTTGTTTGGGCTACAGGTACCGGAATCATACTTTTCTACGGTATTAAGAAAACTGTTGGTCTTAGAGTTTCTCGTAGAGTAGAAGAAGAAGGTTTAGATATCTACGAACACGGCGAAACTGCATATACAAATTAGTATTACATTCCTTTTCTATAATTAAAAACGGTTCAACTTGTGTGTGTTGAACCGTTTTTTTGATTAATATTTATCTAACAAACTAGCTAAAAATTCATATTTATGATATTCATCAAAAAAATCATTGACTACATCATTAATATTTCACATAGTTACAAGGTTAATATATTTTTGAAATTCTAATAAATAAAAGCATAAAAATCAAGAAACTATTACAACATATTATTCCATTGCTACTTAGTATTCATCTACTTAATGTAAGTGTAAATATTGATGATAATTTGTTGAATTTTGGACATGAGCAAACAAACGAAATAGAGAGTATCTATGAATTGGTTGTTGTTAGCTTATTGGGTGATGATTATGCTTTACCTGATAGCAATGATGTTAGCGAAAATAAAGTAAATATTATTTCTTATTACTACAAAACACATTCTCCTTCTATTCCAATATTCTACCTGCCTCAAGAAAGTATACATAAATTTATATTAACATCAATAGATGCTGATAATATAATAAAAGAAATCACCCCTCCACCTCCTAAGGTTTAATTTTTGGTTCTATCATTTTTTGTGGTTATATTTTTTGAATTAGCAAACATTTATACTCAACGATACTGATAGAAACATAAATAATATTTTTCTGATAGTATTTTCAGAAAAACGTACATCCGTACAAACATTTTATCACATTTTTTTAATTACAATTTATCAATGCAAAAGATTATTATTTGGTCTTTCTTGCTTTTTGGCTTTTCAACCTATGCTCAAGAGCCAAAAACCATGGAATTAACAATGAAAAAAGCAGAAGCTATTTTTATTGAACAAAACCTTTCGCTAATATCTATAAAATACAATGTTAATGTAAAAGAAGCTGAATTACGACAAAATCAACTATGGCCTAATCCCGAATTAAACCTTGAGTTTGCAGTTTGGGATGGTGATGACAAACAATGGTTTAGAAATGATTTTAATGCACAGAGGGTTGTGGCAATTGAGCAAGAAATAATATTAGGAGGAAAAAGGCGTAGTCAGAAAAAACTAGATCAGATAAATATTGATATTTCTGAGTTAGAGTTTTCTGAATTGTTAAGGAATTTAAAAAAAGAGGTAAGACTTACTTTCGCAGAATATTATTACTCTAACATAAAAATCAAAAAACTAAAACAAGGTATTGAACCACTTGAAGGTTTGATTTATAAATATCAGGCTCAGTATGAAAAAGGAAATACATCTAAGATCGAAATAATTAGATTAAAAACCTTACTGCTTAGTCTACAGAAAGAATATTTAGATGAGAGAAATAATCTTGCAGAGTTGGATGCTTCATTAAAAGTGTTATTAAATATTCGTCATGATATAAAAATTGTGGCAATAGTATCGGGTAACGAAATAAATGAGGAACAAGTATTGATAAACAACGATTTACTATTTGAATCGGCAATAATTAACCGCCCTGATATTATTATTTCAGAAAAAGATAAGCTTTACGCTTTACAGCAGATTGATAGAGAAAAAAAGGAGGCAATACCTAACCTTGTAGTTGGTGCTATGTATGATCGTAGAGGTGCAGCACAAAATGATTATGTTGGTTTGACTTTGGGTACTGAGATTCCAATTTTTAATAGAAATCAAGGTAGTATTCAGAAAGCAAAAATAGAAGCCGACCAAGCTGAAGTTAACAAGCTTCAACAATTAGAAGAACTTCATGGCGAAGTGGCCGTTGCAAATAAAAGATATTGGCTTTCGCAAGAAATACAAAACTCCATAGATGAAAGTTTCTATCACGAATTAGAAGAAGTATTGCACGCTTCACTTAATCAGTTTTCAAAGAAAAACATGTCATTACTCGAATTTGTTGATTTCTATGAAAGTATAGAAGAGGGAATAAGCAAATTCATAGAAATTCAACTTGACACTATTCAGTCAAAAGAAGAAATAAATTTTGTTAGTGGAAAAGATATTTTCAACAATCCAATGTAAGTATAATACCAAATGAATTTCAAAGACTATAGCAAACAGTCAAAAAAAATATAAAATGAAGAAGATATTTAATATAGCATTAATTCTATTGATGACAATAACAGTAGCCTCGTGCGATAAAGAATCAAAAACTGAAGAAAAAGCAAAAGGTACTATAGGCGAATTTATGTCGAAGAAGGTGAAGACTGAAAAGGTTAAGCTTCGTAAACACATTCAACAAATAAATGTAATAGGTAAAGTAGATCCTGCACCTGATTATAGTGTAGAAATACCTGCATATGTAAATGGCTTTGTTAATTCAGTAAATACATTACCTGGTGATTTTGTAAAAAAAGGAGATGTCTTGGCTATTATTCAATCATCTGATATTGCAGATATTAACAATCAATTGTTAGCTACAAAAGCTGAATTAAGAAAAGAGGAAAAAGAGTTTGCTGTAGCTAAGGATATGTTTGAAGATGAATTGATATCGAAAGCAGAATATTTATCGGCAAAAGCTGAATTAGAAATGGCAAAAGCTGAATATAATTCTGTTAAAGAAAGCATAAGATTGATAGGTAAATCAAATAAATCAATACTTACAATTGTTGCACCCATAGATGGTGTAATTACTGAACAAAATATTAAGAAATATTCAAGAATTACAGATGACTTTGAAGGGAATATGTTCACTATTTCCAACTTAGATGTAGTACACGTAAATCTAAATATATTCGAATCAGATATTGCAAAGATCAAGGAAGGTATGAGTGTTAATGTAAAAGCTCAAGCATATCCTGATATGGTTTTTAAAGGAGAAATAAATAGAATAATGAAAGTTCTTGATCCTGAAGAAAAAACAATGAAAGCCAGAGTAGTTATTGATAATAAAGAAAAATCATTACTGCCAGAAATGTTAACATCAGCATGGATAGACATATCAAAAAACGAAGAAATAGTAGCTGTACCATCTGAATCTGTATTGTTTTCGGAAGGAAATTATCTTGTAATTGTTCATGAAAAAGGAGAATATTCAATAAGAATAATTGAGATTAATAATCGCAATAAGGAATTCTCTTTTATAAAGCAAGGTTTGAAAGTTAATGAAGAAGTTGTAACAGATTATGCATTGTTGATGTATAACAAGCTTGTTAATGAGAGGTTGCAGTAATAGTTTAATTGTTGAATTGTGTATTTGTCGATTTGATTAAAGCATCAGTTATAGTATACAAATGCCAATAGATAATCGCCAAAGTCTAAAAGTCAATTATAAATGAAAAAATTCGTAGAAAATATAATATCATTCTCATTAAAAAATAGATTTTTAGTTCTGTTTTTAACTGGAGTGATGATAGTTGCAGGGATAATAAGTGCCATGAATACTCCAATTGAGGCTTTTCCTGATGTAACAAATCCTAAAGTAGTTGTAATTACTCAATGGCCCGGTCATAGTGCTGAGGAAGTAGAAAAATTTATTAGTGTACCTCTCGAAGTTCAGTTAAATGCTGTACCGGAAAAAACTAATATTCGAAGTATATCACTTTTTGGATTATCTGTAGTGACGGTTGGTTTCGGCGATGATACCGATGAGTTTAAAGCGCGACAATATGTAGCAAATAGACTTATGAACGTAGATTTGCCTGATGATGTTGATGCTGAAATGCAACCGTCATACGGTCCAACGGGTGAAATATTTCGTTACACTCTACATTCGCCCACAAAAAGTATCAGAGAACTGAAGACTTTGCAAGATTGGGTTATTGAGCGTCAATTATTATCTGTGCCAGGTGTTGCCGATGTGGTAAGTTTTGGAGGCGAAGTAAAAACTTTCGAAGTAAGTGCCAACCCTGTTTTGATGGAACAGTACGGAATTACATCATTAGAGCTTTTTGAAGCATTAGAGAATTCAAATGTAAATGTTGGTGGAGAAATAATTAATCAAAGCAATCAGGCTTATGTAGTAAGAGGTATAGGTAAACTTAACGATATTGACGAGATAAGAAATGTAATTGTTGATATAAAAGGTAATAGCCCAGTATTAGTAAAAAATGTTGCTGATGTTATAGAAGCTCATCTTCCAAACCTAGGTATAGTTGGACGCGATGACGAATCTAATCTAGTTCAAGGTATAGTAGTAATGCGTAAGGATTTAAATCCTTCTGAAGTTATAGAAGGAGTAAAAGCAAAGATAGAAGAGTTGAATAATAGAATTTTGCCTGATGATGTAAAAATGGTGACATTCTACGATAGGTCCGATTTAATTGATTTTACAACATCAACAGTATTAAAAAACTTATCAGAAGGAATATTTTTTGTAATAATAATTGTATTCCTATTTATGGCCGATTGGCGGACTACAGCAGTGGTTACGGTAATAATTCCATTATCATTATTGTTTGCATTAATATTGATGCGAATGAAAGGAATGTCGGCTAACTTACTATCATTAGGAGCAATTGACTTTGGTATTATAGTAGATGGAACAGTGGTTATGGTTGAAGGCCTGTTTGTTATGCTCGACAAGCGAGCTAAGAAATTAGGAATGGAAAAATTCAATAAACTAGCCAAGTTGGGAATTATCAAAAAAACAGGTTCTATGCTTGGGAAAAACCTACTTTCATCTCAGTTGATAACCATATTAGCTTTAGTTCCAATATTTGCATTCCAAGAGGTAGAAGGTAAAATGTTCTCGCCATTGGCTTATACATTTGGGTTTGCTTTGCTTGGAGCACTAATTATGTCACTAACATTAATACCAGTACTTATTTCGTTTATACTGAATAAAAATGTTAAAGAAAAAGAAACTTTTGTTATTAAGAATGTACATAAATATTCATTCAACAGTTTCTTGTGGGCTTTCAAAAACAAAACCATAACATTTGCTACTGTATCTTTAGTTTTAGTAGCAGGTATATTTGGAGGTAGTAGGTTAGGTACGGAGTTTCTCCCGCAGTTAAATGAAGGTTCTATTTATATTAGAGCATTCTTGCCAATCAGTGTTAGTCTTGATGAATCGTATAATGTAACTCAACAGTTGCGTAGTACAATACGCGAATTTCCAGAAGTTGACGCAGTATTATCCCAAACAGGTCGTCCAAATGATGGTACTGATCCTACAGGCTTTTTTAATATCGAGTTTCATGTAGAATTAAAACACCATGACGATTGGGAAAGTGGAATATCAAAACAAGAGTTGATAGATAATATTCAAAATAGTTTAGAAAAATACGAAGGAATAAGGTTCAATTTCTCGCAGCCAATTATGGATAATGTAGAAGAATCAGTTTCTGGTGTAAAAGGTGCTTTGTCCCTCAAAATTTTTGGAGATGATATTTTTAGGCTGGAAGAAAAATCGGAAGAAGCATTTAAAGTATTAAATGATATTGAAGGTATTGAAGATTTAAACATTCTTAATCTTGTAGGTCAGCCAGAACTACATATACATTTAGATCAACAAAAATTAGCATTGTATGGAGTTCGTACAGCCGATGCCCAATCAGTTGTAGAAATGGCAATAGGGGGTAAGGCTGCAACACAACTATATGAGGGCGATAGAAAATTTGATGTTAGAATAAGGTATCAAAAAGAATATAGGTATGATATGGAAGCAATAGGTAACATAATGGTTCCAACAATAAGAGATACAAAAGTAAAATTGAGCGAAATTGCCGAAATTAAAAAAGTTACCGGCCCAGCATTTGTTTATCGAAGTGATAACGAACGTTTCGGAGGGCTCACATTCTCTGTACGTGGTAGAGATATGGGGAGTGCTATTGCCGAAGCACAAGAAAAATTCGAAGAGTTAGTGAAGCTGGATAATGGTATGCATGTGGCTTGGGAAGGAGAATTCGAAAGTCAGGTTAGAGCTCAAAAAAGGCTAAGTCAAGTTGTACCAGTTGTATTAATCCTTATTTTTGTGATTCTATTATCAACATTCGGTAATGCTAAAGATGCTGGATTAGTTATGTTAAACGTACCATTTGCGCTGATAGGAGGAATTTTTGGACTATTAATTTGGGATGTTAATTTCAGTATAGCCGCTGGCGTAGGTTTCATTGCTTTATTTGGTATTAGTGTTCAAAACGGAGTAATTCTGCTTTCAAAATTCAGAAATAATTTATCTGAAGGTTTGAATCTTGTAGAATCAATAAAACAAGGAGTACACAGTAGGATACGACCAGTATTATTAACTGCCCTAACATCTTTTATTGGGTTGATCCCAGCATCATTATCAACAGGGATAGGTTCGGAATCGCAAAAGCCATTGGCAATTGTAATTGTTTCTGGAATTATTACGGCTACAATTCTAACTCTTTACGTTTTTCCAATAATATTTTGGTATTTCAATAAAAGAAAGATTGGATAAGTATTATTAGGCGCTAATTCCCGCTTTTCACTTATACGCTTCGGTTCCAAATTTTTTCACAATATATTTACAAAAGGCTCTTCCCGAAAAAGGAAAGAGCCATTGCAAATATTTGTTCAATAATTTTGGTACCTGCAGGGTAACGCTACAATCGGGGCGAAAATAAAAAAGGGTCATCTAGAAATAATTATCTAAATGACCTTTTTTATTAAATTTTATTGACAACTAATCCAAGTAGTCAAATCCGGTATATTGTCTTAATGCTTCTGGAATTTCAACTCCTTTCTCTGTTTGATAGTTCTCTAACAAAGCAGCTAAAATTCGAGGTAAAGCTAGTGAGCTTCCATTAAGTGTATGTGCTAAATGTCTTTTACCATCTTTAGCAGTATATCTTAATTTTAATCTATTTGCTTGAAAAGTTAAGAAGTTTGAAACTGATGAAACTTCTAACCAACGTTTTTGAGCAGCAGACCATACTTCAAAATCGTAAGTCATAGCCGATGTAAATCCAGTATCTCCACCACAAAGTCTTAAAATTCTGAAAGGCAATCCTAGTTCAATTAAAATACCTTTAATATGATCAACCATAGTGTCAAGTGCTTCCCATGATTTATCTGGATGTTGCAACTGTACAATCTCTACTTTGTCAAATTGGTGAAGACGATTTAAACCTCTTACATGTGCACCATAACTTCCAGCTTCACGACGGAAACATGGAGTGTATGCAGTAGCCTTTATAGGGAAATCTTCTTCTTTTAAAATTTTATCTCTGTACATGTTTGTTACAGGTACTTCGGCAGTAGGAATCAAATACAAGTTGTCAACAGTTGCATGATACATTTGACCCTCTTTGTCTGGTAGCTGACCTGTTCCATATCCTGAAGCTTCATTTACCAAGTGAGGAACCTGGAATTCTTTATAGCCTACGCTTGTATTCTTATCTAAAAAATAATTAATAAGTGCTCTTTGATAACGAGCTCCTTTACCTTTGTAAACAGGAAATCCAGCACCAGTAATTTTTGTTCCTAACTCAAAATCAATAATGTCATATTTTGTTGCAATCTCCCAGTGAGGCAAAGCTTTATCATCCATATTAGGGATTTCACCAACTTCAAGTATAACTTCATTATCATCTTCCGATTTTCCAGCTACAACTTTTTCGTGCGGAACATTAGGAATGTTGTACAGTTCATCTTTAAGTTCTTCAGCAATTTTAGATAATTCGGCAGTTAATTCTTTTGACTCATTTTTCATTTGAGCCACCTTCTCTTTCAAATCATTTGCTTCTGCACCCTTACCTTGTTTAAAAAGACCACCAATTTCAGCAGCCATTCTTTTTTGTTCTGCTAATGATAAATCAAGCTTATTTTGTGTAGCTTTTCTATTATCATCCAACATCAATACCTTAGCTACTGGCTCTTCTGCGTCAAAAAACCTTTTTTTAAGACCACTTATAACGCTCTCTTTATTATCTCTTATATACTGAACTTGTAACATATCATCTATTCTAAAAAAAATTCAACTTCAAAAAAAAACCTATATAACCCGCTTTATCTTTAGTAAGATCCTACTTAAGATAAGTATGTCCTCAGATTATTTAGACCTACAAAAGTAGTATAAAAAAAAATAGCCTCAATACATTGAAGCTATTTTTAGGTAATGGGATTCAAAAATTTTGAACCTAATTCTAATCCCGTACCACAACGAAGGAAGATCCTACTATCAGTAGAACTACTCCCAGAGCTATTAGTAAATACATCAGATTTGGAATTTTAATTGTTTTTACATTTATAAAGATAAAGTAAAGTAATTTAATTCTTACAAAATAAGAGGATTATTTTGCTTGTTTTTGTAGTCGTTAAAATGACTGTATTTTGGGGGTTTTTCGCAACTTTCTGATTTTTAATAGAAAAATATTTTTTTGTAGAATAAGTTTTGTAGGAATAAAAATGGATTATTTTCGGTTAATTCATTTTTTTTTCGTATATAAAAGTGTAATACAGTGAGTTATGTGATATTTAGGTGTTATTCTATTATAACTAGATGGTTGATATCATTATTACTTCCACAAGAATAAGTGTATTACCTTAAATTCGCAAGTGGTTTCGTAATGAAAAGCTGTAATGCGTGTTGGCATTGACGTAGCGCAGTAAAAAGTAACGCAGACGTAGCCTTAGCCACGGTGAGTAAGTTTTTTTGAGCATTGTCAATGATGACTGCAGTATAACTTTGTAATAGATATCCATTTGCGGAATTAAGGTATTATTATAATAATTAATTATCAACAAACGTTTGTATATAAAGCTGCTTAAATTAGCTTACTTTTGCATGAATTTTAATTGAAAATATGGAAGTTAAAGTAAAAACAATATATATAGCACCTAAACTTAAGAGATTTGTTGCATACTTGATTGATATAATACCTATTACCATTATTGTTTTCTTTTATTTTGTTTCTTTTACGGGGTATTCAACTTTATTTGATGATTACATTAAAATGGCTGAATCTGGTACCTTAGACATGAAGAATCTTAACCCTGCATTTATACAATACACAAATTATATTAATATTATAGTGGTTGTGATTCTTGGTTTATATGGTGCTTACGCAGAAACAACAAGTTGGCAAGGTACATATGGAAAAAAACTTATGAAAATGAAAGTTGGAGATGTAATAGGGCAACCTTTAGACGGGGGAACAGCTTTTAAGCGTAATGTCATGAAAATTATTGTACTTTCAACCTTTCCTCTATTAATGATATGGGTTTTATTTGATAAAAAAAATAGAGGACCTTATGATATATTAGCAAAAACTCTTGTTGTATCTGCTAAAGATTATAGCGATAGATAAGTTAAGATTAGTTGATGAGATTAAAAGGTGTTTAGGTATATAACTAAGTATTAATACTATTTAGGAACTCCCTTAACCCTATAACCTATTAACCTTTTAACCAAAATATAAATGAACGAAAACTTAGATGCTTCTGGCGAGAGTTTTACTCCAGAAGAACACGATATAGAAAGAGCTTTAAGACCATTAAGTTTCGCTGATTTTGCAGGGCAAGAATCTATTTTAGAAAACCTTGATATCTTTGTTAGGGCAGCCAATATGCGTGGAGATGCTTTAGATCACGTTCTTTTGCACGGTCCTCCGGGACTTGGTAAAACTACTCTTGCATATATATTAGCAAATGAATTAGGTGTTAGTATAAAAACTACATCAGGACCAGTTTTGGATAAACCAGGTGATTTAGCTGGACTACTTACTAACCTCGAAGAAAGAGATATATTATTTATTGACGAAATACACCGTTTGAGTCCGGTTGTTGAAGAGTATTTATATTCTGCAATGGAGGATTACAGAATAGATATAATGATAGAATCTGGTCCAAATGCAAGAAGTGTTCAGATAAACTTAAATCCATTTACACTTATCGGTGCAACAACGCGTTCGGGATTATTAACAGCACCTATGCGTGCTAGATTTGGAATTAATTCAAGATTACAATATTATAATGCTGAGCTTCTAAGTCATATTGTTGAGCGTAGTGCAGGAATACTTAAAGTACCTATAGATCCTGAATCAGCATTCGAAATAGCTAGTAGGAGTAGAGGTACACCTCGTATTGCAAATTCATTATTACGTAGAATAAGAGATTTTGCTCAGATAAAAGGCAATGGTACAATTGATTTAGAGATATCTAAATACGGACTAAAAGCTCTAAGTGTTGATAAAAATGGTTTAGACGAGATGGATAACATAATTCTAAACACAATTATTGATAAGTTTAAAGGAGGACCTGTTGGTATATCAACTTTAGCAACTGCAGTTTCAGAAAATGGAGACACTATCGAAGAAGTTTATGAACCTTTCCTAATTCAAGAAGGTTACCTTATGAGAACTCCTCGAGGTAGAGAAGTTACTGAATTAGCATATAGACATCTGGGTAAAATAAAAAATAATTCAGGTACAGGAGAGTTATTCTAAAGTTATGAAATATTGAAAAAAAATCACGAGTTAAGGTTTCTTAATTCGTGATTTTTTTATTTTATCTATGAGCTTCGAGCTCTTTTCATTACCCATTTTTACAAATAGCAATTAGCTTATCTTTCTCACTAATATTGATATAATCCTTACCTAGTTCTATTAATTTTTCCTCTGCAAATTCTCTCAGTATTCTACCAACACTCATTACTGACATATTGGTAAATTCTGACAAGTCTTTACGAGTAATTTGTGATTTTAAATTATCATCTTCAAATACTTCTACTGATAATTCTAGTAAAGCCCAAGCCATTCTGCCATGCATTTGTTTTGATGAACTATTAGAAAGACTACCAAATATTTTCAGAGTTTTATCATTGATGTTTTTTATTGTTTCAATTGCGAAAGCATTATTTTTTGCAATTAATTTTTCGAAGTGATTTTTATTGAAACTACAAATAACACAATCTGTATGAGCAACTAAGGTGTATTGCATTACAGTGTCAACATAAAGGCCAAAGAGTCCTATAAAATTACATTTCTTCTCAATTATTGTTAAAGTTCTTGTGTTTGGATATTCTTTATAGAATTTCACAAATCCATTCTGTAAAAATAAAACATCAGCATAAGAAGCTCCTTGTTTAGCAATTACTTCCCCTTTTTTGTATTTCACTATTAATTTTGCTTGTTCTAAAGCTTCCAATTCATCTGCACTAAGAGTGTCAAAGCATTTTGATCGTCCCTTGCAATCTATATCTTGATATTGTGTGTTACTAAAATCCATGTTGAAAATATTTACTACAAAAATAAATTATTCGTGCATAAAAGTTACTAATAATAAACATGATATACATCCATATTAACATATGTTAATAATAATTGTAACAAATGCCACAATTACATATGCTAATTGACGTGTAAAAGTGTGATAAAGTTGTACCAGATTAGGACTTTACTATGATATGATACAGTAAAAAGTAGAGTGATCAGAACTAAGTTTGTCAACAGTTTTTAGTTAAAACAATTAATAAGATCACATGAAGAATTATGCACTAATGTTTTTGACTTTGATGATTTTCTGGGTTCTACTGAACAATTCGGTAGATGCTGAGGTTTTGATCATTGGAGCTGGTGTTAGTTTGTTGATTTCCTTGATTTTCTGTGCAAAATGCGAAGTATTTACTGATGTTTCTTTTAGCCCCAAAGCTATTATTGCATCAATCATGTTTGTTTTTGTATTTGTAGGAGCATTGATTAAAGCAAATTTAAGCATCACAAAAAGAGTTCTATCACCTTCACTCCCTATCAATCCTGGTATTGTAAAGGTAAAGACTAAGTTGAAGTCTAAGGTTGGTAGAATGGTATTGGCTAACGCTATTACTCTTACTCCCGGAACTTTTACTATCGAATTAGATGGAGAAAACCTTTACATCCACTGGGTAGATGTAAAATCAGGAGATACTGAGGAAAGCACAAAAGAAATCGTCTCATCATTTGAGAAATATTTAGAGGTAATGTATGGTTAATTATATGATTTACATAGCTGTTACGATCAGTTTAATCAGTGTTTTGGTAGCCTTAATCCGTTTTGTTAAGGGGCCAGAAAAGGTAGATCGTATTGTTGCTCTTGATGTTGTTTCTATTATAGGAATAACATTGATCTTGTTGTTGGCAACTATGTTGGGAAGAGTTATTTATATCGATGTAGCTATAGTATATGCTATACTAGGATTTATCGGTGTAATTGTTGTTTCACGATTCTTAAAAAGAGGTTTGTAATGGAAAACATATTCGAAATTATAGGAGGTGTATTTCTTGTATTAGGATCAATATCATTGCTGATAGCATCAGTTGGATTGTATCGTATGCCAGATTTTTACAACCGTATCCAGATAGGAACTAAAGCTTCAACTTTTGGAGTTTTATTAACCCTTGTAGGTATAGCATTTATTTACCCAGGATGGATTGGGAAATTAATTGCTTTAATGTTGTTTGTATTATTTACAAACCCAATTTCTTCTCACGTAATTGCTCGTGCAGCTTACTTTACTAAGGTAAAACTTACTAAAGAAACTAAGGTTGATAAATTGCAAGAAGCTGGAGAAGCGCATTTGAAAAAAGTTAAAAATATAGGATAGTATGATGTTAACTGTATTAGCTTCAATTTTAGGAATAGCAAGTATTGTAGGAGCATATTTTGCTATTCATCATTCTAAATTAACTATCGCTATCATAGCTACAGGTATAGTTAGTTTAGTTGCTTCAATAATGTTTTTATTATTAGCTGCGCCCGACGTAGCAATGACTGAAGCATCTATAGGTAGTGCACTTACCACTGCCATTTTCTTCTTTACGTTGAACAAAATAAGACAAATAAACAATGGGTAAAAAAACGTTGATAATGCTGCTAATGGCAGCAATGGCATTAGTTCTTTATCCTTTGTACGAGTCGTATCAAGGTAGCGAAGAACTAACAGAATTAGGACAATATTACGCCAGTAATGGTGTAGAAGATACTGGAGCAGCCAATTTGGTTACTTCTGTAGTAGTTACGTATCGTGGTTTAGATACACTAGGTGAGGTTACCATTTTATTTTTAGCCGCATCTGTTATCTCTTTCTTTTTGAGTTTCGGTAAAGAAAACAGAATAGAAAATAGAAATATGCGAACTGTAACCGAAATTCTTACAACATCAACACAGGTTTTAGTGCCTATGATCTATATGATTGGTGTTTATATATTCGTCAATGGGCATTTAACTCCTGGTGGAGGTTTTCAAGGAGGAGCGGTAATAGCTTCTGGAACATTATTGATGTTCTTATCAAATCCAAATTTCAAAATAAGTCATACAGTTATTCATGTTGTAGAATCTACTTCAGGGATAATATTTGTGACAATTGGTATTATGGGTGTGATTATGATGGAAGGTGGATTTTTAAGTAACAAGATTATGGATTTCGGAACTTACGGTAGCATTTTAAGTGCTGGTGCAATTCCTTTAATCTATACTTTCTTAGGTCTTAAAGTAGGAACCGAATTATCGAATGTTCTTGGAATATTTGTTGAATCACAAAACGAGAAATAAGGATGGAATATGTAATAATGACAACAGGTTTTGTGCTTACAATTTTCGGTTTGTACGGATTATTATCGCAAAAAAATCTGATAAAAATAATTATTGGCTTCTCAATATTTACCACAGGTATTAATATTGTAATGGTTGCCATTGGATATGTAAGAGGTAAAGCTGCTCCAATTTTGGATTCAAGCGATCTACTTACTAATACTTCAGAGAAAATTGTTGACCCTGTGCCTCAGGCTCTAGTTCTAACATCAATTGTTATTGGACTTGGAGTTACAGCACTTATGTTGGCTTACGTTATGAAGTTATATCAAGATAAAAAGAGTTTGAATATAAACGACTATAAAGATTTAAAATGGTAGGACCAATATATATTATAGCGCTTGCTCTTGGACTTGCATTTTTTCTTGGATTTTTCGGGAAATCATTAAAAACCGTTTCTGGTTTTATAATGTTAGCAGGTCTTGCTGGTATGACTTTCATATCTGGGCAATGGCTAATGGCGTTTGTTGACGGTAGTGCTTCAACGCAAGAAATTTTTACAGCAGGATTTAAACCACCTTACTCTATTAATCTGCGTATGGGTATGGAGGAAGCCGTATTTACATTTATGATAAATGTAATCGGACTACTTGGTGGGATTTACATGTTCAATAGATTAAAAGAAGTTGGAAACAGCGCAATGTCTGTTTTTATAGTTCTTATAATGAGTTTGAATGTAATTGTAATGACACGTGATATTTTCAACCTTTTCGTATTTATNNGTAATTTCAGGATTACTTTTAATAGGAATCATCTTTGCTTACTACTTCGCAGGAAGTTTAAATATCGATGGAATTATTGCTGCAAACCTTATGGCTTCTAAAGCTGGTGCAGTTGCAGTATTCTTAATAATTGCAGTTTTAGTTTTAGAATTAAAACCTTTCCCTGCCAATGGTTGGGGACTTGATGTTTACGAAAGTTCAAATCCTGGTTTCGGTGCAATAGTATCGGCTGGTACAGCTACTGCAGGTTTATTTGTTCTTTACAAAGTATTACCTATGGGGGGCAATGCTTGGTATCAGTACATCACAATTATTGGATTGATAACATTTGTAGGTTCAAATCTTGTAGGTACTCAACAAAAACTTGCTAATCGTCTACTAGGTTACTCATCTATCGGGCAAATTGGCTTGGTGATGACAGTAATAGGGTTACAACCAATACTTGGAGATGCATTCGCATTTATTGCTTTCGCTTTATTGCTGAATCACTTCTTGGCTAAAGCAGGTTTATTCTGGATATCAGGAATCATCAAAAAAGAAGGTATTAGCGAGTGGTCTGTACTTCGCAAAAACTCAGCATTACTAATAATGTTCGTGATATTTATTTTTGCATTGATTGGTTTCCCTCCATTCCCTTCTTTCTTCGGAAAATATGAGTTGATTATGAACTTAATATCTTCTGATAATATTTGGGTAGCAGTACTTATTCTTATAGGTTCTTTTGCCGAAGGAATTTACATGTTCCGTTGGTTGGGTCACGTACTAAAAAACGAAAATTCAGAAGATGAAGTTTTAGACATTCAATGGAATAAATTTATTCCTATAGTATTAGTAACAGTTTCACTTTTAGCAGCAGGATTCTATTCAGTTCCTTTTGTAGCTGGTGCAAACTACGCTTACTTTGTTCCTCTTGCTTTTATTATGTT
>LGVF01097755.1_pt1 | contig 17967 bp, 14 predicted proteins | sample 469901 | NCBI WGS metagenome assembly LGVF01 (sample SAMN03893561, study PRJNA290197) | marine sediment metagenome | material: sediment; isolation source: combined push core samples #3730, #5133, and #5579 collected at Hydrate Ridge | place: Pacific Ocean: Hydrate Ridge
TACCGGCGCCTGTTGTGGCTGTTGGCGCTGGGCAGTGTGCCAACAGCGATAATCGGCCTGTTGTTTAAGGGTTTTTTTGAAGGTCTGTTTCATAACCTGCCCTTGGTGTCACTAATGCTGCTGGTGACCGGCACCCTGTTGTTTCTGTCCGAACGCTTTCGGCGCGGAACTCGCAAGGAAGCTCAGTTGACCTGGAAGGATGCTCTGCTGGTCGGCACGGTACAGGGCGTGGCCATTATCCCGGGCATCTCCCGTTCGGGATCGACCATTTCCGCCCTGTTGCTCAGGGGGGTCGATGGTGAAACGGCGGCCCGTTTCTCTTTTCTGCTCGCTTTGCCAGCCGTCTTTGGAGCCGCCCTGCTGTCCGTTGGCGATATGACCGCAGTGGCCGCAACTGACCTGCCCTGCTATATGGCCGGCATGCTGGCTGCTTTCGGCGCCGGATTGTTGTCCATTCATTTGCTGTTGGCCGTAGTGCGGCGCAAGCGCCTGTTCGCCTTCGCCATTTACTGCTGGCTGGCCGGCGGGCTGTTTTTGTTCCTTTCCCAATAAGGGGGCCTGGCTCCCTGCAAAAGAGGCATGGATATGACCGATCAAGCCCAACCGTTGATGCGCGAACATCTCAAGAAAGAGATTCTCGGGGTCTTCTGGCTTGCTGTGGGCTTTTACCTGCTGCTGGCCCTGCTGTCTTTCAGCAATGCCGACCCTTCCTTTAACAATAATCTCCATCCTGACACCGTCCGCAACTTCGGTGGCACAGTCGGTGCTCACCTGGCCGACCTCATGTATCAGGTCTGCGGCTTGCCGTCGTTGCTTTTCCCCTGCGGTTGCTTTCTGCTGGCCTGGCGGCTGCTCAAGTTTCGCGACCTGCGCCTGCGCTGGTATCGGGGCGGGGCTTTTTTGGGGCTTGTGTTGTCCCTGTCCGGCCTATTGGCTCTGCGCTTTCAGGCCCTGAACCTCTTCGGCCAACAGATTCAAGAGGCTGGAGGCGCCATCGGCCGCCTGCTGGCATCCCAGCTGAGCGGGCTGCTTAATATGACCGGTGCGGCGATTTTTCTTAGTGTTTGCCTGCTGGTGTCGCTGATGCTGGCAGCCCGCTTCTCCATGATGCTTTTTCTTGAAGGTCTGCTGAGCCGCCTGGGGGGGTATCTCGACCGCCGCCGTGAACTGCGCAAAGTCCGTCGTGCTGAAAAACGCAGCGCCGCTCAGCAACGGACTGAAGCGGGGCCGATCATCGCCCCCAGCACGGTGCCGACAGTGCCGAGTAAGGCTAAAAAGAGCAAGAACAAGGCCAAGGAAGATGCACAGCGTCAGCAGGAGGCCTTCGCCTTTCTGGAGCCGAGCGGCACCTACCACATCCCTTCCCTGTCCCTGCTTGATCATGAAGATTCGGGGGTAGCTCCCATCGACCGGGAAGCGTTGACCATGAACGCTCAAATCCTGGAGAAAAAGCTGGCGGACTTTGGCGTCGCCGGCGAGGTGACTGAGGTTAAGCCGGGCCCGGTAGTGACCATGTATGAATTTTTGCCGGCTCCGGGGGTCAAGGTCAATAAGATAGCCGGTCTGTCCGACGATCTGGCCATGGCCCTGCAGGCGATAGCTATTCGTATCGTGGCCCCCATTCCCGGCCGTGGAGTGGTCGGAATCGAAATCCCCAACCACGACCGCCAGACCGTTTATCTCAAGGAAATTTTGGCTTCTGACGAGTTCCAGCGCTCTGGGAGTCGGCTGCCCATGGCCTTGGGTCAGGATATCTTCGGCCGCACGGTGGTCTCCGACTTGGCCAAGATGCCTCATCTGTTGGTAGCCGGTTCCACCGGTAGCGGCAAGTCAGTATCGATTAATACCATGATCCTGTCCCTGCTTTACCGGGCCGCGCCGGAGGATGTGCGGATCATCCTCATCGACCCGAAGATGCTCGAACTGTCCATTTACGAGGGCATCCCCCATCTGCTGCTACCAGTGGTAACCAATCCCAAGAAGGCCGCCCTGGCTCTCAACTGGGCGGTGCGGGAGATGGAACGGCGCTATCGGCTGATGGCTGACAAGGGCGTGCGCAACATTGACGGTTACAATAAAAAGCTGCACAAGGAGCAACAGGAAGAGGATCAGTTGCGGGCCCAGGGACAGATGGTGGTCGAGGCGGTGGAAGAGGTCGACGAAGAATTGCCGCTGGTGGAGGCCAATCCCGAGGAAGAGCTGGAGCACGGTCATCTGCCGCGTATCGTGCTCATTGTCGATGAGCTGGCCGACCTGATGATGGTTGCCGGCCGCGAACTCGAGGAGTCCATCGCCCGCTTGGCGCAGATGGCTCGGGCTGCCGGTATCCACTTGATCCTGGCTACCCAACGGCCGAGCGTGGATGTCATTACCGGCCTGATCAAGGCTAACTTTCCGACCCGTATTTCTTTCAAGGTCTTCTCTCGCATCGACTCCCGCACCATTCTCGACACCATGGGCGCGGAAACCCTGCTGGGCATGGGCGATATGCTGTTTCTGCCTCCCGGAACCGGGGCTCTGCAGCGGGTACACGGCGCCTTTGTCTCCGAATTGGAAGTGAAGAGAGTGGTCGATTTTCTGGAGAAGCAGGGTTCCCCCGAGTACGACAAGTCGATCCTCACGGCCCCGCCTTCGAGTGACGGTGGTGGCGCCGGTGACGGTGACGATGAATATGACGAAAAATGGGACGAAGCTCTGGCCCTGGTGGCGGAAAGCCGTCAGGCCTCCATCTCCATGGTGCAGCGTCGGCTGCGGGTCGGCTACAACCGGGCGGCGCGGATGATCGAAAAGATGGAACAGGAAGGGCTCATCGGCCCGTCCGACGGTACCAGTCGGCCGCGGGAGGTGTTCATCAACCGCGTGGAACCGTAACCGTTTTGATGTAAGGCGTCAGCTGGCTAAAAGGAGTCGAATATGGATTTGTCCGTGCAGTGGTGGCATTGGGTGGCCCTCGGTCTGTTGTTGGTCGGGGCAGAATTAATTGTGCCCTCCTTCACCATTTTTTGGTTCGGCCTTGGTGCCGGTCTCACCGGTTTGTTGCTTCTGCTCTTTCCGGGCCTGACTCTGACCGCTCAATTGGCTCTGTTTGCCTTGTTCTCAGCGGGATGCACCATCTTTTGGTTTCGTTTTCTGAAGCCGCGCATGGCTGATCGCAGCACAGCTGGCATGTCTCGGGAGGCTATCATTGGTGAACAGGCCCTGGTGATCAAGGGTACAAACTGTCCTCAGGATAAAGGGAGGGTACGTTTCACTGTGCCTCTGTTGGGTAGTGAGGAATGGCCTTGCATCTGCAGCGAATCGCTGCAGGCGGGCGACCAGGTACGGGTGACCGGCATCGAAGGTCATGTGCTGACGGTAGGAAAACAGTAATTCATTTTATTGCGAAGGGGAGGTAGGGATTATGCCAGGTTTTATTCTGATCGTTATTTTGTTCGGTTTGATTTTGGTGACCATTTTTCTCGGCGTGCGTATTGTTCCCCAGGGTTATAAGCATGTGGTGCAGCGTCTCGGTAAGTATCATAAAACTCTCAATCCGGGGCTGAACTTTGTTATTCCCTATCTCGATACGATTGCCCACAAGGTAATGACCAAGGATATCTCCCTCGATATTCCCAGCCAGGAAGTGATTACCAAGGATAACGCTGTCATCACCGCCAACGCTATTGCCTTTATCAATATCATCGATCCACCCAAGGCGGTGTTCGGTATCGATAATTTTATGGTTGCTATTCGCAACTTGGTGCAGACTTCGCTGCGCAGCATCATCGGAGAGATGAACCTTGACGATGCTCTGACGTCTCGCGAGCTGATCAAGGCCCGGCTCAAGGAGTCGATCTCCGATGATGTGGCGGCCTGGGGGATTGTGGTCAAAACGGTGGAAATCCAGGATATCAAGCCATCGCCTACCATGCAGATGGCCATGGAGCAGCAGGCCGCTGCCGAGCGCACCCGCCGCGCCGCCATCACCGAAGCCGAAGGCAAGAAGGCGGCCGCCATTCTCAATGCTGAAGGGGCTAAGGAAGCCGCCATCCGTGAGGCGGAAGGCAAACTCGAGGCCTCCAGTCGGCAGGCCGAAGCAAAGAAGATCCTCGCCGATGCTACCCGCGAAGCGATCAGCCGGGTAACCGAGGCGATTGGCGATAATCAGCTGCCGGCTACCTATCTGCTCGGTGAGCAGTATATAGGCGCGGTTAAAGAAATGGCCGGATCTCCGAACTCCAAGTTGGTGCTGTTGCCGGCCGATGTGCTCGGTGCGGTGCGGGGATTGCTCGGCAAGTAGCGGATATGAAATATATGGGAAGGGAAGGGCGGCGCAAGTCGCCTTTTTCTATGGGGGAGAGGCTAAAGGCGTGATGCGGGGTCGCAACCCCGCGGCCCACTCCCCAATATTGGCAGAGAGAATTCGCGCAATACCAGCAGACCTGCCGCAATGGCAATGCAGATCAGCGTTTGAGCTGATAACGCCGCACTGCCGCATTGTGTTCGCGCAGGGTGTTGGAAAACTGGTGGTTGCCGTCGCCGCGGGCGACGAAATAAAGGTAGTTCACCCCTGCCGGATTGGCGGCGGCCTGCAGGGCGGCGCGTCCCGGGCTGGCGATAGGGCCGGGCGGCAGGCCGGCAACCCGATAGGTGTTGTAGGGGGTGATTTCCCGCAGATGGCGGCGGGTAATGTTGCCGTCGAAATCCTTGATGCCGTAGATAACCGTTGGATCGGCCTGTAGGGCGATGCCTCGCCGCAGGCGGTTATGAAAGACCGCCGAGATCAGGGGCATCTCGCTGTTGTTGCCAGCTTCCTTCTGAATGATGGAGGCCAACGTCAGTAGTTGATGGCGATTGAGATTCTGTTTTTTGGCCTTGGCCAACAAGGTAGGAGTCAGTTCGGCCAGGCACTGATTGACCATGGCTTGAATCAGCTGCCGGCTGTTGGTTCGGCTGTCGAAGGTGTAGGTTTCCGGAAACAGATAGCCCTCCAACGATGCGGCTTTGATGCCCAATTTCCGGATGAGCGTGGCGTCGTCCGTCAGGGGCAGGAAGGCTGCAGCGTCTTGGAACTCACTATGTTGCAGACGCTCGGAGATTTCTTTGCGGGAAAAACCTTCGGGGATGGTCAGGCGGTGGAGTTCAACATCGCCCGCTATCAGGCGATCAAGAATTTGTCCGGGGGTGGCGGCCTCGGCAAAAAGGTAGTCGCCTGCCTGGATAGCTGCGGCATCACCCCGCAGACGGGCCAACACCTTGAAGCCGATAATGTTGGAAACGACTCCGGTTCGATGCAGCTTTTGCGCTACGGTGCCAAAAGAGCTGCCTCGCCCTACGCTGATGGTGATCGGCGCAGGTGGAGAGATGGACTGCCGCAGAAAGAGGGCATAAGATCCGCCGCAGATAAGCAGAGGCAAAAGTGCCAGAGCAACGATGCAGAGGAGCAGGCGACGTTTCATCAGGCTTTAAATTTATTTTCTGTGCCTGCAAACAGGCGTTGGATATTGGTGCGGTGGCGCAGAACCACGATGCTGCTGATCACTATGGTGGTCAGTAGCAGGGGCAGCGATCTTGTGGTGAGCCAGACCAACAGAGGGATGGCTGCGGCCGCGCTGATGGAGCCCACAGAGATGTAGCGCAACTTCCACACCAGTCCGGCGAAGATCAGAAACGCGCCGAGCACGGCCAGGGGTGACAAGACCAGATAGATGCCGAGGGCGGTGGCCACTCCCTTACCACCCTTGAAGCCGAGGTAGACGGGAAAGCAATGACCGAGAAAAGCCGCTACGGCAACCGCGCCGGTGTGAATTGGATCGTAGTCAAGCAGGGTGCTCGCCAGCAGCACCGGCAAGAGCCCTTTAAAAGCGTCGCCGATCAGGGTCAGCACGCCCAGCTTGGGGCCGCCGGTGCGATAGACGTTAGTGGCGCCGATATTGCCGCTGCCGGTCTGGCGGATGTCGCCGCCGCCGGTTAGGCGGGTCAGCAGCAGGCCCGTTGGAATGGCACCGATCAGGTAGGCGGCGAGCAGCACAAGTACAAAGCTAGTCATTAGAACCTCGCTGAAAACACAAAAGCGGCCTAAGGGCCGCTTCAGTGTAGGAAAATGGTCGGGATGACTGGATTCGAACCAGCGGCCCCCTGCTCCCGAAGCAGGTGCGCTACCAGGCTGCGCTACATCCCGATGCTTCCAACAGACGCAAATTTTTATCATGGGTGTCAGTAAAATGCAACAGGATATTTGCCAAAACCCGCCGGGCAGGTTCTAGGGTAACTCCCTATGAGCTGCTTCTGGTTGTGAAATAATTAGTCTGCAATATCGAGGGTTAAACTCCGACCTGATACCTGCGTCCTGCTCCTGCCGTCGGTCGGAATTTCATGATGGACAGACGACTTGAATTGAACGCGGTAATGAAAAAGTGGGTTGCCATCTGGCCGTCAGCTATCGAAAGCAAACCCCTGAGCCGAGGCCTGGTCCTGGTTGGCAGAGCAGTCTTACCTGCTTCGGCCATGAATGGTTCAGAACGAGATTCGCACCATGGCCCCACCGGGAAAAGGAAGCAGCTGCCAGTGGCGCGCATTTTTGGCCTGCATCCCGACAAACCGACCCTGATAATCCCGCAGGTCGGTGCTCGGCTGGGTCGGCTGCGTCCAGATATTCGCTTCCGCCACGGCGATACCGATCGCTGTGGAAACCAGGGCATCGCCTCCGTCACCGAAAGCCAGGATCACCGCGCCCCCCAGCAGGTTGACACCCATAACCTTGAGGTGGGGCTTCCAGGTGGTTTTTGCCTGTGCACGTCGGGCGGCGGCTTGCAACAGGTCTTCGCCTTTGCCCAGTCTGTCGAGGGAGGGACCTTCCAAGGCTCTGATTTCATTGGCCCCATAGCGACCCGGCAGAGGCCGCAGCAGCATGTCGATCAAGCCGCCGGTCGCTTTGACGGCCCCGACTACATAGTGGATGCGGTCATCATTGTTGTCGGCATCGAGCCAGAAGACCGTCTGTGCCAGGGCGCTTGCGGAATAAAAGCTTGTCCAACCGTTTTGCCAGTACCGGGCATGTCGTTTTCCGGCATCGAGACGCTCTTCGATAAAACCGAGCCGCAGATCGATTTCTTCATCGGTAGTAACCGATGGGGAGTCCCTGTCGGCCCCTTGCGCGGCCAATGGAAAACATAGCCATAAACCAAAGAACAGCGTTGCCAGTATTCTTGTTAACGGCATGGAGAATTCCTCCGGAAAAAGAGTGGACTCGGCCAGCGCCAGGTACTGGAGGTACTGGAGGTACTGGAGGTACTGGAGGTACTGGAACGGGCTACACGGGCCGAGTTTTTTGCTTCGAAACGGTTTGTTTCCTCGTCCCTGTCGCGACTGCTATTAATAAAAGCAGAAATGTCAGGTTTTACCAGTGGGCTTCTGGAAAAGTTTATTTAAAGGGGCGTAAAGACTGGCCACCGGGGGCGACTTCGGTTGGTTGAAAAGACCTGCTCCACTGCTACAATGACGAAGTAGGTAGCGCTCACGATCTTTCATTGCTGCGAAAGGAGAACAACATGATGACCACTGTGAATGTAGGCGGTAGATGGCGTAGCTTTCTGTTGATGCTGGGGGCAATAGGCATGATCTTGATTTTGGGCGGTTGCGCCTCATCCGCCAGCAAATCGGCCGAGCCACAGACTGGCTCTATGATTAGAACCTATACCCTTGTGAACGAGCAGGGCCACAACTCCGGCACGCTGGTTATCAACCCCCTTGGTGGTGCGGAACTTAGGGATGCTAGCGGCAATCTCATCGGCACGCTGGTGCCCCAATCCCCCGCTTCGAGCGGAGCCATCGCGCCGCCTGAAGGGAAGCCGGAAGGAGAAAAATAGGCAGGGACGCAGAGTCTTTGCTAAAGGGGTAGCTGCTGGCTTCTTTAAAACGGCTAAAGTATAGGACGCGCTACAGAAAAAATGCCGCCGGACCGCATAGGGTCCGGTGGCATTTTTTGTAGCGCTATGTCCCCCGGGTCTGGTATCGCCTGCTGACTGTTTTTGCTATAGTTCATTGGACTATGGCCACTTATGGTCCATCGATAGATCTGTTTCTCCATTGCTAATAATTGCCTAACATTCAAGATGTATTAGCTCTGTGAGACTAACCAATTAAGGCAGGGAGATTAGCTGTCCATGACAGAAAATCAGCAGATGCCTCAAGGGCATGCAAAAACCAAAAAGCATATCCTGGTGGTTGAGGACCATGAAGATATTCTGGCTCTGATCCATTACAACCTGACTCGGGAAGGATTTCGCTCGACCTGCGCCACCAGTGGCGAAGAGGCCTTGCGAATCGTACAGAAAGATCCGCCCGACCTGGTGATACTCGATCTGATGCTACCGGGCATCGATGGCCTGGAGGTCTGTCGCACCCTTAAAACCCAAGCTGAGACCCGTTCTGTCGCGGTGTTGATGGTGACGGCCAAAGGGGAAGAGGCTGATGTGGTGGCCGGCCTGGAAATGGGGGCCGACGATTATGTGACCAAGCCCTTCAGCCCGCGAATTCTTATCGCCCGCGCCCGGGCGGTGCTGCGGCGAAATGAAGGGGGCGATGAACCCACGGACGCGCCCGAGGTGATCAAGGTCGCCGGCTTGCTTATTCATCCGGGACGCAACGAGGTGCTGGTCGATGATCAGTCCGTTGATCTGACTTATACCGAGTTCCGTGTGCTGCAGTTTCTGGCCAGCCGCCCCGGTTGGGTCTTTACCCGTTACCAGATCGTCAATGCGGTGCGGGGAGACGACTATTCGGTGACCGATAGGGCCGTCGATGTGCAGATTGTCGGCCTACGCAAGAAACTGGGTGTTTATGGCAAATACATTGAAACCGTGCGGGGCGTCGGCTACCGCTTTAAGGACTGATGACGATGCGAAATATCCGTTTGCTCTGGCAGATTTTTCCCTCTTACGTGATCATCATTATGGCGGTCCTGCTGGGGGTCGGCTGGCACCTGACCGGGGCTATCGAGGAGTTTTATCTCGGGCAGACCGCCGCTGATCTGGAGGCCCGTGCCCGCTTGGTGACACCGCAGGTGGCCGCCGCTCTGGAGGCCGGGGACCTGGCGGGGCTCGATCAGCTGTGCAAGGGATTCGGTGCGGCGGCTGATGCCCGTTTTACCGTGGTGTTGCCGTCGGGAACAGTGGTCGGCGACTCCGTTGAGGATCCGGCCCGGATGGAGAACCACGCCAGCCGAGTGGAGGTCGCTGCCGGCTTGGCAGGTCGAGTGGCTCATTCGACCCGCTATAGCCGTACTCTGCAAGAAGACATGATGTATGTGGCGGTTCCCGTTGCCATCGATGCCCGGATTATCGGCACGGTACGGGCAGCCAGGGCCCTGACCGCCATCGACAGTGCCCTGAAGAATCTCTATCGTCAGGTGCCCATCGGTGGCCTGGTAGCATTGGTACTGGCAGCCCTGGCCAGTTTCTGGGTTTCCCGTCGCATCAGTCGGCCGCTGGAGGCCATGCGCCACGGCGCGTTGGGCTTTTCCCAGGGTCGCCTCGATTGCAAGCTGACTGTGGCCGGCTCCATGGAGGTCTGTGCTCTGGCTCGGGCCATGAATCTGATGGCCGAACAGCTTGACGATCGGATCCGAACCATCATGGAGCAGCGCAACGAACAGCAGGCGGTGCTGGCGAGCATGGTCGAAGGGGTGTTGGCCCTCGATATGGAAGAGCGGGTCCTTCACTTCAATCAGGCAGCAGCACAATTCCTTGGTGTCGACCCCGACAAGCTGCAGGGGCAGCCCATTGCCGAGGTGGCCCGCAAGGCCGACCTGCAGCGCTTCATCGCTCGCACCTTGAAAGAGCCAGATCCTATCGAAGGCGAGATCGTGCTGCAGGACGACGCAGCCCGCTACCTGCAGGCACATGGCACCGTGCTGCGGGATGCAGAACAGCAGGAAATCGGCGTGCTGATCGTCTTGCATGATGTGACCAGGCTGCGCCGGTTGGAAAATATTCGCCGCGATTTCGTGGCCAATGTTTCCCACGAACTGAAAACCCCGATTACCGCCATTAAGGCCTCCGTCGAAACCCTGTTGGATGGCGCTGCAATATCGCCTGCCGACAGCGAAAAATTTTTGAGGATTGTGGCCAAACAGGCCGATCGTCTCAATGCCATTATCGACGACCTGCTGGCCCTGTCCCGTATTGAGCAGAACGACGACGTCAGCGGCATGGTGCTGGAGGTGCAGACCTTGGAACCGGCGCTGCGTTCGGCACTGCAGTCCTGTGAAGTAGCCGCCGCCGACAAACAGATCACCTTGCATCTCGTGTGCGATGCTGAGTTGCAGGCCCGCATCAATGCGCCCTTGCTTGAGCAGGCGGTCATCAACCTGGTCGATAACGCCATCAAGTACAGCGAGGGGCAAAGCAGTGTGCAGGTTGAAGCCGAAGTTGAGGACGATATGGTCAAGATTCGGGTTCAGGATCGGGGGCGCGGTATCGCGCGAGAGCATCTGCCCCGTCTGTTCGAACGTTTTTACCGGGTCGATAAGGCCCGCAGCCGCCGTCAGGGGGGCACCGGCCTCGGCCTGGCCATTGTCAAGCATATCGTTCAGGCCCATAGCGGCACGGTGACCGTATCCAGTGAACCCGGTGCGGGGAGCGTATTTACCATCTTACTTCCTGCGGGCTGAATTTTTTGTTCACCGATCTTCTAGCGTTTTTAAGGAATTTATAACTGTCTCCTGACAGGGGAAGCCGTGCTTGCAATCATTTTATGTTCACCTAACAAGGGCCTAACATTCTGTAGGCAGATTAGGTTCAACAACATAAGACGGCTAATGGCTCTGCCGTTAGACTATCTCGCGGCAGGCCAACATTCCCCAATTAGAAAAAGGAGATGGATCGATGAATTTCAAGACAGCTGAAAAAATCAAGAGTGTGGCCGCAGTGGCCCTGGCCGCCCTGCTGGCGGTTCCGCTGATGGTGGCAGGCAGCTCGGCAGCGCAGATTCAGGTCGATGCGAAATTACCGACCTATCAGAAGACCCAAGGAGTATCGGGCAACCTGAACAGTGTCGGTTCCGACACTCTCAACAATCTCATGACCCTGTGGGCGGAAGGTTTTCGTAAAAAGTACCCCAACGTCAATATTCAGATTGAGGGTAAGGGGTCGAGCACTGCTCCTCCGGCGCTGATTGAGGGCGTTGCCCAGATCGGTCCCATGTCCCGTGCCATGAAGCGCGGTGAAGTCGAAGCTTTCGAGAAGAAGTACGGCTTCAAACCGACTCCCATCGGCGTGGCCCTCGATTCCCTGGCGGTCTATGTTCACAAGGACAACCCTATCAAAAGCCTGTCCCTGCAACAGGTCGATGCCATTTTCTCCAAGACCCGCAAGGGTGGCCTGGATGATATCTCCACCTGGGGTCAAGTCGGCATGACCGGTGAGTGGGCCAATAAGCCGGTCAGCCTCTACGGCCGTAACTCGGCTTCCGGTACCTACGGCTACTTCAAGAAAAAGGCCCTGTTCAAAGGCGACTACAAGGATATCGTTAAAGAGCAACCCGGTTCCGCTTCGGTGGTCCTTTCGGTCACCGAAGACCTCGGCGGCATAGGCTACTCCGGTATCGGCTACAAGACCTCCGGCGTCAAAGCCATTGCCCTGGCCAAAAAAGACGGCGAAAAAGCTTACGAGCCCAACTACGAAAACGTGTTGCAAAAGAAATATCCCCTCGGCCGTATGCTTTATCTCTACGTGGCCAAAGCGCCCAACAATCCGCTGCCGAAGATGACCGAGGAATTCCTCAAATACGTGCTGTCCAAGGCAGGTCAGGAAATCGTGGTCAAGGACGGTTATCTGCCCCTGCCGGCCCCGATAGCCCTGAAGCAGCTGGCTCCGCTGAAATAACTTAAGCCTGCATGTGGTAAACGAAAAGCAACATCCTGTTCACCGGTCATCAGGACCGGTGAGCAGGACTGGTTTTATGAATAGCCCTGGATTGGGATGATGAATCAAAAACATCTGAAGAGAATTAAACGCTGGGACCGGATTGCCCGATACGTCATCACCTTTGGCGGGGTGGCGGTCATTTTCAGCGTCCTGTTGATTTTGTTTCTGATCGCACGGGTAACCTTTCCGCTTTTTCAGTCGCCCTCCGTTGAGCGTCAAGCCCTGGTCGACGTGTCCAATGCCTCAGGCGCCACGCTTATGCAAGCGGGAGTTGACGATTATCTGGAAACAGTCTTTACCCTGCAACGCGATGGCTCGGTGGTTTTTTATAGCGCCGAAAGCGGGAAGCAACTGGAAACAGTTGCTTTGTTGCCGCCTAGTGAGAACTTGACCCTGGCCGATGTCGAGCGCAGCGGTCCGCAGCGCTTCAATTTGCTCTGGAGCGACAGTTCTCTGACCATGGAGGAGGTTCGTTTCCCTGTCCATTTTGATGCTGAGGGGCATCGATCCTTTGAGCGTCAGGTCGTTCGGCTGGCCAGCATGAAGCCCCTGACCGGCGGCCTACCCAGGCGTTTCACGGCCCGTAGTTTGGACGAAGAGAGCCAGGTGCGGGTCAGTCTGCTGAGCAACGGTCTGCTGCAAGTCGAACAGCGGGTTACCGTCGAAGATCTGTTCGGTGAGTCGGAGACCGAGAACTATAGCTATGATTTGGATCCGGGGTTGGCCCGGGAGCAGATCACCGCCCTGACCCTGGACAGTAGCGGCGCGACCCTCTATGCCGGTACAGACCAGGGCACTTTGCTGCGTTGGGACCTCTCCGTACCCGAAGAGCCACAGCTGCTCGATCGGCTGCCGGCCTTTACCGACCGGCGAGCGATTACCGCCTTGTGTCTGGTCTTTGGCGATATCTCTCTGGCGGTGGGCGATAGCGCAGGGGGCGTGACCACCTGGTTTCCGGTGGCCAGTGAGTCTTCCGGTGGGGTCAAGCGCTTACAGCGCATCCATACCCTGGCTTCCCACGACGGTCCGGTTACCGGACTGTTGCCTTCGTTACGGGACAAAAGCCTGCTCAGTATTGACGAGCAAGGAGTCGTTCACCTCGATCATATGACCAGCGAGTGCCAGCTCCTCAACCTGGTCGAGATCGGCCCCTTGAGCCATGTGGCTCTATCCAGTCGGGGCGACGGCCTGGTGGGAATCGATAGCCAAGGGCGCGCCGTTGCCTGGCGGGTGCAGAACCCCCACCCGGAGGTGAGCTGGAAAACCCTGTTCGGCAAGGTCTGGTACGAAAGCTATGATCAGCCGAGCTATGCCTGGCAATCGTCATCGGCCAGCGACGATTATGAGCCAAAGTTCAGCCTGACTCCGTTGATTTTCGGCACCATCAAAGGAACCTTTTACGCCATGCTCTTCGCCGTACCGCTGGCGTTGCTTGGAGCTATCTATACCAGCCAGTTTGGCAGCGAAAAGCTGCGTGGATTGATCAAGCCGGCGGTGGAGGTTATGGCTGCCGTCCCCTCGGTGATTATCGGTTTTCTCGCTGCCCTATGGTTCGCTCCGCTGCTGGAAAAATCGATCACCGCCCTGTTTCTCAGTGTGCTGTTCATCCCGACCTTCCTGTTGCTGGCCCTGATCCTGTGGCAGTGGGTGCGCAAGCGCCCGTTGTTCAAGCGCATCGAAAAGGGCCATGAATTTCTGCTGCTGGCGCCAGTGCTGGTGGCCGCTGTGGCCTGTGCCCTGTGGCTCGGCCCTGCGGTGGAAAGCTGGTTTTTTGGCGGCGATTTCAAGCTCTGGCTGTTTACCGAAGCCGGTACCCGTTACGATCCGCGCAACAATATCGTCATCTCCTTCGCTCTCGGTTTTGCGGTTATTCCGATTATTTTCACCATTGCCGAGGATGCCCTGTCCAATGTACCCCAGAGCCTGCGAGCTGCCTCACTGGCCCTGGGTGCCAGTCGCTGGCAGACGGTCAAGCGGGTTATTCTGCCCTCGGCCAGCCCCGGCATCTTTGTCGGTACCATGATCGGCTTCGGCCGAGCCATCGGCGAGACCATGATCGTGCTGATGGCCACGGGCAATACGGCCATCATGGATTTGAGCATATTCAACGGTATGCGGCCCCTGTCGTCAAATATCGCCGTCGAAATCCCCGAGGCCCCTCATGGTGGGACCCTCTACCGGGTGCTGTTTCTGTCGGCGGTGTTGTTGTTTCTCATGACCTTTATCCTCAATACCGTGGCAGAGGTAGTTCGGCAGCGGCTGCGGAAAAAGTATGGCCGTTTCTAAATGATGGCGTTGCAAAAAGTCCGTTCTACGGCGTTACGGCGTTTTTCAGGACCTCGACATACTAGATGTATGCCTTCGCCCCTGAAAAAACACCAAGCCTTGTAGGTCGAAATTTTTGTTTAGCCATGCAACAAGTTTTTGCAAATGCATCTTAAATTGGATAGCGCAAAGATTATTACCGGGTTGTTTCGGCCAGCGAATACATTGATACAGGACGTTTTATGAACAATTTCTGGCGTAGAGGTGAACATTGCGTCTGGGGCACCGCTGCGGCGTTGACCCTGACCCTGCTGTTGGCTGTGGTGCTGATCGCCGTGGTGATTGTCAACGGCCTGGGGGTGTTCTGGCCCTCAGTCGTGGCCGAGGCACATCTCAAGGATGGCAGCATCTTGATGGGGGAGGTGACGCGCCGCGAGGCCGTCTATCAGGGCGAGGGTGAACGGCTGCAGTTCAAGGTCGGAAATCGTGATCTCTATGGCCTCGATTTTCGCTGGGTGGATGAGAGTAGCATCGATCAGTTCGATTTTCCCGACGATGCGGTGGTTCTGGAACGGCAGGAATATGGCAATTTCTATGGTCGTCTGCTCGCGGTTCAAACACCGGAACCAGGCGCCAGGTTGCAACAGAATCCCTGGCAGCGCCTGACCGCGGCCCATCGATATGTGGAACAGCAGAAACAAGGCGAGTTCGAAAATCTCGCTGAGCAACTGAGCCGGCTCAATGCGCAATCGACTCAGCTGCGCATAAAGATGGACAAGCTGATTTACCGCGGCGCGGCGGTCGACGATCTGGAATTGAAGCAACTTGCCGAGCAGCAACAGCAGCTCGAAGGGAGCTTCACGCAGGTGCTGATGCTGCAGGCGACTCAGCTGGAGAAACTTTCGCAAGTCACCGCCACCTTCGCCGATGCCGCAGGTAGCGAGCGGGTGATGGCGGTGAGTGATATCGTGCGCTTTTACCGGCCCAACCAGATGAACTTGCTGCAGAAGGTACGCTTTTATCTCGGCAAGCTTTGGGAACTGATCTTTGGCGAGCCCCGCGAGTCCAATACCGAGGGCGGGCTGTTTCCGGCCATCTTTGGAACCGTGACCCTGATTTTCATCATGAGTCTGGTCTCTTTTCCTCTAGGAGTGGTGGCGGCCATCTATCTGCGTGAATATGCCAAGGACGGTGCTGTGGTGCGCCTGGTGCGGATCGCGGTCAACAACCTGGCCGGCATTCCTTCCATTGTCTACGGCATCTTTGGCCTGGCCTTCTTTGTTTACGGCATAGGCGGCAGCATCGACCGGTTTTTCTTTGCCGAACGGCTGCCGAGCCCGACCTTTGGCACCGGCGGAATTCTATGGGCCAGTCTGACCCTAGGCCTGCTGACCGTTCCGGTGGTCATCGTTGCCACCGAGGAGGCCCTAGGCGCTATACCGCAGGGGGTGCGGGAAGGCTCCCTGGCCTTGGGCGCCACCAAGTTGCAGACCCTGGTGCGAACCCTACTGCCTATGGCCTCGCCGGGTATCATGACCGGCCTGATTCTGGCCATGGCCCGGGCTGCGGGCGAGGTGGCTCCGCTGATGATTACCGGCGTGGTCAAGTTGGCTCCGGCCCTGCCCATCGACGGTAGCTTCCCTTTTGTTCACCTCGATCGCAAGTTCATGCATCTCGGGTTTCATATTTACGATATCGGTTTCCAATCGCCTAATGTCGAGGCCGCCAAACCTATGGTCTTCGTCACCACCCTGCTGCTGGTGTTGATCGTGCTGGCAATGAGCAGTGTGGCGATCTATCTGCGCAACAAGATGAAAAAGCGTTACAACTATCGAACTTTCTGAACAAAGGCTTTGTTGCGATGACTGAACCCATACGTATTTCCGTTGATAACCCTGTGGTTAGGGTGAGCAACCTGGACTTTTACTACGGCCCGTCCCAGGCCCTGTTCGATGTTAGCCTCGACTTCCCGCGGGAAAAGGTCACAGCCTTGATCGGTCCCTCCGGCTGCGGTAAGTCGACCATGTTGCGCTGCTTCAATCGCATGAACGACCTGGTTGACGGGGCACGGGTCGAGGGCAGCATTTTACTCGATGATACCGAAGTGAATGATGCGTCGATGGATGTCATCGAGTTGCGTCGCCGGGTCGGAATGGTATTTCAGAAGTCCAACCCTTTTCCGAAGACCATCTATGAAAATGTGGTTTACGGTTTGCGCATTGGCGGTGAAAAAAATAAAATCGTGCTCGATGAAGTTGTCGAGAAGAGTCTGCAAGGGGCCGCCCTGTGGGACGAGGTTAAGGATCGCCTGCATCAGTCGGCCCTTGGATTGTCTGGAGGGCAGATGCAGCGCCTGTGTATCGCTCGCGCCATCGCTGTTAATCCAGAGGTGGTCCTCATGGATGAACCCTGCTCGGCTCTCGATCCCAAGTCGACGATTCGCGTCGAAGAGCTGATCGGCGAACTGCGCTCCAAATACACGATCATCATTGTCACCCATAACATGCAGCAGGCCGCCCGGGTGTCGGACTATACCGCTTTTCTGTACGAGGGGGCGCTGATCGAATACGGCCTGACAAGAGAGCTGTTCGTTAAACCGAAGAGCAAGAAGACTGAAGACTATATTACCGGACGTTTCGGTTAAGGGGGCTGACACAGATGACGAGTCATATTGTACGGGAAACGGAAAAGCTCAAAAGACGACTGTTGACCTTGAGCGCCGACGTCGAGGAGACCTACCTGCTGGCGGTGCGAGCCCTGGAAGAGCGGGATGAGGCGCTGGCGAAACAGGTTGCCGCCTCTGACGATCGCATCGACCGCCAGGAGGTCGATCTGGAGGAGGAATGTCTCAAGATCCTGGCCCTGCATCAGCCGGTGGCCAACGACCTGCGCTTTATTGTTTCGGTGCTGAAGATCAACAACGATCTGGAACGCATTGCCGACATGTCGGTGAATATTGCCGAACGGGCTCTCGATCTGATGAAGTATAAGCCCATGGCGATACCCTTTGAATTTTCCTCCATGTCGCAAAAGGTCTATTCGATGGTCAAGAAGAGTCTTGACTCGCTGGTTAACCTCGATCTTCACGAGGCCCATGAGGTGATCGCCCTCGATGATGAAGTCGATGCCCTGCATCACAAAAGTTACGGCATGGTTATCGAGCAGATCCGGCAACAGCCCGACTGTATAGAACCTCTGATTTCCTATCTGGTGGTGTCCCGTTATCTGGAGCGCATCGCCGATTTGGCTACCAACATCGCCGAAGATGTCCATTACCTCATTGAGGGTGATATCGTTCGGCATATCATGTAGCTGCAGGGCCGACATTGATATCAAAAAAGCCCCGCCGGTAAAGGCGGGGCTTTTTTGGGTTGTGATGGCTATGACAAGTCAACGGGATGATCGGCCGTTGTAGATGGGGCCGCCACGGTCCCGGTATTGCTGCAGTACCGCTCGAGCCTGGGGACCGCAGACATCACGATACACGGCAATGCCTCTTCGCTGCAGAGTGGCAGGCCAATCGCGCGGCTTGTCCCCCTCGTCGAAGCCTATTGCACGGGCATCTTCATCCCGAGCGCCGCAGACCAGACTGACGATGCCCGACCAGGGCAGGGCGCCGAGGCACATGGCACAGGGTTCGGTGGTGGTGACCAGCTCGCAGGGGGGCAGGGATGGTCCTCCGAGATTGTGGCTGCCCCTCAATTGCTGAGCCAGCATCAGGGCTACCAGCTCGGCATGGGCCACCGAACAGTGGCCGTCGACCACCAGGTTAACCCCAGGTGCCAGCAGCTGCCGG
>LGVF01002282.1_pt1 | contig 17966 bp, 18 predicted proteins | sample 469901 | NCBI WGS metagenome assembly LGVF01 (sample SAMN03893561, study PRJNA290197) | marine sediment metagenome | material: sediment; isolation source: combined push core samples #3730, #5133, and #5579 collected at Hydrate Ridge | place: Pacific Ocean: Hydrate Ridge
GGGATAACAGAAGTTAGAAATACGTTTGGGTCGAATATTAGTTTCAAGACAGAGGTGCTGGATATACTGGGTGGTTTTAGAGGAGAAATGGGAATCAAAGGAAGCGGTGCATTGCAGGGAGAAGAAACTGAAATGTGCGAACGGATGAAAAAAAGATTTGGAAAAGGTGTTATGTATAATCCGGATGCTGTTGTTTATCATAAGATATTTTCAGGGCGTATGAAAATAAAATTTCTTTTACGGCGGGCTTTTTGGCAGGGTTATTCAAAAAGAGCAATGAAAGAAATGGGTTATTCAATGGATGTAGAAAGCGATTTCCTTAAGAAAATATGCTATGGTATCTTGATACGGATAAAAAATATTCCGAGATTGAAATTAGTTTCCATTGTGCAAATGTTTTATTTACTTTTATTTACTTTCACTGTATTTCTGGGTTATTCTTTTAAATATGTGAAATATAGATCATAAGAAAATAATTACTGGTAGATATGATGAATAAAATAATCCGAGTGGTACCAAATGGAGTGAATATTGATCAATTTAAGTTATTAGATAAAGAAAAACAAAAAAAGAAGACAGAATATAGATATAATATAAATTTGAGTCCGGATTTGAATATTATCTATATAGGCCGTTTTTCAAAAGAAAAAGGTATTAAATATTTGATTGAATCTTTTAAATACCTTATACCAACTGCTAAATTATTTTTAGCAGGTGATGGCCCGGAAAAAAAAAATCTGGAAAAGCTGGTCACAGGACTTAAAGTAAGTGACAGGATTATATTTTTAGGAAGAATAATACATAAAGAACTGCCTGGATTATTAAATAGTATGGATATTTTTGTACTGCCTGCAATAGGTATGGAGGGTTTTTCAAATTCGATGCTTGAAGCTATGGCTTGCGGTCTTCCTGTTGTTACAACGACAATAGGAGCAGGGCCTGAGATCATTAATGATGAGATTGGATTGGTTGTAGAAACGAAGAATTCAAAACAACTTGCTGATATGATAATGAAATACAGGGATTTTAACCGTGATATTATCCGAAATTATATTGAAGTCCATTTTTCTTTTGATGTTGTTGTGGATCAAGTTTATAACTTATATTCCCAATTATGCGGCAAAGATGTTGAAGATATTTGTTACTGCTCTTTATACGCTCCCCCTTATCAACTATCAGGAGCTGGTATGCAGGTGCATGAGCTCTCAAAACAATTATCAAAGAGATGCGATGTCACTGTCATATCTGCTGGTATAGATAACTGCCGGGATGAAAATATAGATGGAGTACGCTACTTACGTGTTAAACATATAAAGGGTGAAGCATTATCACGATTTTGTTACACCCTGCTTGGAACCATAAAAGGGCATTCACTAAATCAGTTTGACATTATTGACGGGAGAAACTGGGAAGGTGGGCTTATTTCAATATTCCTTGCAAAATCCAAAGGCAGTAAATCTATAATAAGTCTAAGGGGCGAGGGGGCAGTGGAAGGACCATGGATTAAAAACCGTATCAATCAATATATTGCCAGACGGGTGGATATGATAACAGCAACAGATAAACAGACTGCCCAAAAAGCACAAAGGATTTTTAGTTAGCATCTGAACAGAGGTAATTGCAATTGTGTGGTATAGCTGGTGTGTACGGGATCTCTGATAAATCCCTATTGAAACGAATGTGCGATGTTATTGAGCACCGGGGCCCGGATGATTCTGGTTATTATGTGGATGATACCGTATCCATTGGTATGCGGCGCTTAAGTATTATTGATCTTGATGGTGGAAGACAGCCAATTGTTAATGAGGACGAAAGTATTGTAGTGGTATTTAACGGGGAGATCTACAATTTCAGGGAATTGAGATATGATCTGGAGCTAAAAGGGCATAGATTCACTACCGATTCCGACACCGAAGTGATCGTACACGCTTATGAGGAATATGGATATGGTTGTCTGGATCGGTTTAATGGTATGTTTGCAATTGCGTTGTGGGATATGGATCGAAGAGAACTGTTTCTGGCGCGTGACCGGGTTGGTATCAAACCGCTGTATTATGCTGTGATCGGGAACGTACTCGTTTTTGGCTCTGAGATAAAGTCAATTCTTGAGTATAGTATCAAACGGGAGGTGGATGTACAGGCTGTTGCAGATTATTTCGTCCTACGGTACGTTCCAGCGCCCAGGACAATGTTTAAAGGAATACGAAAACTGGAACCCGGGTGTTATATGGTGGTGAACAAGAACGGTGTAGAAAGAAAGAAGTACTGGAGTCTCGAATTCAAAACAATCCCCGGAAATGAGGATTACTTTAGTAAAAATATACTGAAGATGCTGAAAGACTCAGTGAAAAGAAGACTTATAGCCGATGTCCCGCTTGGCGTGTTCCTATCAGGGGGTGTGGACTCATCCACAATAACCGCAATAGCAAGTGAATTCTCTTCGGAACCTGTAAAAACATTCTCTGTTGGATTCTATGGTGCGAAATATGATGAAACATCTTATGCAAGAAATGTTGCAGAATATTTTAAAACCGATCATACTGAGGAGTGGGTGGATATAGATAATGTGAATATCCTCCCAGAGTTGATCTATCACGCGGATGAACCGCTGGCAGATCCTGCGATGTTGCCCACTTATTTGATCTCAAAAGTAGCACGAAAAAAAGTAAAGGTGGTTTTGAGTGGTGAAGGTGGTGATGAAGCGTTTGCCGGGTATGATCATTATGCTTCGGAACTCAGGGCACGTAATATACTTAGATGTGTGCCGGGTTTGTTGCGGAAACTGGTTTTTAAATTTGGAGAAGGAGTCAATGAATGCGCCTTAAAGAAATATTTGTTATACATTGGTTCGAGGACAACGCAGGAGGACAGTTATTTCTATCGTTTGAAATTGCGGGACGGCGGTTATTTGAATCGTGAGATTTTGAGAACAAATGGTGTTGGAGATGATACACGCGCTTTATTTCATAGCGATGGGGATTATCTGAATTGTATGTTGGGATTTGATATTAATTACTGGCTGCCCGATGACCTGCTAATGAAAGTGGATAAGATGACGATGGCTAACTCGCTTGAGGCGCGGGTTCCATTCTTGGATCATGAATTGTTGCAATTGGTGTGCGGGGTGCCGTCTGGCATGAAGTTGAAGAAACGTTTACTTAAGATGAGTGTGAAGGATATCCTGCCTGCGGAAGTGATGCAGAGGAAGAAGCACGGGTTTGACGTGCCGATTAAAGAATGGTTCAAAGACGATACGCTGGATGAGTATTTATCTAAAGAGATGATTGGTGATACGCCGTATTTAGATTCTAAGGGTGTGTATGATGTTTGGAAACGGCATAGAAGCGGGAAAGGGGATTATGGTGTTTTGTTGTGGAAGTGTTTATGTTATGTTGGGTGGTATAATTCATACTTTGTTTGAATTAATAAAATATTTGACTGTGAGCAAGTGATATGATAGAATTAAGTAAAATAATAAGCGAAGTCAGAGAAATTCCTAAGGTAGTTATAACATTCAAGAATTGGTGGGTATATTTTTTAAATATTTTCGGATTATCTAATGCTGAAACAGTTTGCAGACTCAGAAATGGTACTAAATTCATTATCCGTGCTAATTCTTTTGATATAAGAATGATTAAAGAGGTTTATATTCATAAGTCATATCATCACTTAGAAATAAATGAAGGAGATATAGTTGTGGATATTGGTGCGCATATAGGTACTTTCTCAATAATGGCAGGGTGTAAAATTGGAAAGAAGGGAGTGGTATATGCATATGAACCGGTTCCTACTACATTTGAAATACTTAAGAAAAATGTAAACATTAATTCATTACAGGATATTGTCACCCCTTATAAACAGGGTATTAGTAATGAATCCGGGAAAAAAGATTTTTTCACATTTGGGAAAGGTGATAAAACTTTATTCCATAGTTCTTCATTTTATCGAGAGCAGACAGAAGTTATCGATGCAACTGTAGATGAAAAAATAAAAGTCGAGTGCATAACTTTGGAAGATATTTTTGAAATGAATGGTTTGGATAGAATAGATATTTTAAAGATGGATTGTGAAGGCGAGGAATATAATTTATTATTTGGCACTTCTGAAGAGTATTTAAGAAAGATTAATAAAATGTGCATAGAATATCATGATTATTTAACTTCTTGCTATAATCATCAGGATTTAATTAAGTATTTATCAAAATTGGACTTTAATGTAATTCATGAGGTTCCTGTGAATTTGGAGGACGAATGTGGGATAATTTATGCAAGAAAGGGTGATTGAATGAAAATGGAATATCTACAATATTTAGCATGTCCCGGTTGTGGTGGCAATTTAGAAATAAATTCTATTAATAAAACCAATGAAAATAAAATTGAATCAGGCAACTTATCCTATACAGTATGTAAAAAAATATACGAGATTGTTAATTACATTCCAAGATTTGTACCGATTCATAATTATACTACTAATTTTGGTCTCGAATGGTTAAAACACTCAAGAACTCAATATGATAGTTATAGTGGAATTAACGATTCTGAAAACAGATTTTTTAATGAAACCAAATGGTCAGAGGATCTGCAAGGGCAGTTTATCTTAGAAGTGGGAAGTGGTTCCGGAAGATTTACCGAACAAGCAGCTTCTACTGGGGCATTTGTAATATCATTGGATTATAGCTGTGCCGTTGAAGCAAATTATATGTCAAATGGCAATAAACCAAATGTCTTAATTGTTCAGGGGAATATTTATTCGATGCCTTTTAAGAAGTCTTTTTTTGATAAATTATTTTGTTTTGGCGTTTTGCAACATACTCCTAATGTGAAAAAGGCATTTATTTCTCTCCCACCGTTTTTAAAACCTGGTGGCGAATTAGTTGTAGATATATATAAGAAGACTTTACTTAGTTTCTTCTCCACTAAATTCTATATAAGGCCAATCACAAAAAGAATGAATCCAAATAAACTTTATAAATATATTCAAAGTTATATTGACTTTATGTGGTCTTTTTGCAGTGTAATTCGAAAAATCCCAAAAATTGGCACTACTATAAATTGGATGCTTCTTGTAGCTGATCATAGCAGATGTGACTGTAGTGAATGGCATTTAGATCTTAATGAAGATATGCTAAAAGAATGGACTTATCTCACCACTTTTGATTTATTATCCCCTATATATGATTCACCACAAAAAATCGAAACTGTTCAAAAGTGGTTTGGAGATACTAATTTAATCGATATCGATGTAGCATATGGATATAATGGTATCGAAGGAAGAGGAAAAAGAAATAAGTGGCTGAAAAAATGAAATTGGAACTCGAAAAATTAATTGTACGGAGGGTTAAAGAAAGAGAAAAGATATATAACAATTTTGAAATAAAATATAATACATGGAAAGATTTTTTTTACTATAATTTACAAGATTTGATAAAAAATGAAATAATTTTTTCAAAATTGCCATTTTTATTAGGTAGTTATAGAATTAAAATAAATTCTTATGATAGTCAATTATATTTTTTAAAAAACCAACTAATAATTCCAGTATTATCTATTTCGAGATTATTTATCATTAAATTTGAATATTATTATTATAGATTTAAATATCCAAAGATATGTACATTTCAAGATATCAAAAACGAGAACTTTGATTACTTATTCGTTCTTAATACACGAGATCATACAATTACTGCTTTACCAGTTCTGGAAAGTATGGATAATAAAGCGAGAAGTTTAGTTGTGACTTTTAAAGAAGTGTACACTAAATATAAAAATGATTTTAATAAATTAAAAAACACGAAAATCATCTTTTTTGAATATGAACTTAAAAATCTTCCGCTAGCAAAATATTTAGAAATAGTTCGAGAATCTAAAGACAAGTTCAGATTATTGGAATCTTATGATTTAGATAGTGATCTTAAACAACTTATAAAAATTGATAGGAATTTCATAAAATATCATCTGAAAACTGAGTTAATCCAGTATTATTTCTTTAAGGAGATTATCAATTCGTTTGATCCAAAAGGTGCGATTTCAATTGTTTTTACCACGGCATTTGAGTTGTGTAAAGAGCGAGGGATACCAACTTTTATATTACAACACGGAGCTGGCGCTAAAGGGCACGGTCATCCGTATGTGTCTGACTACTGGTTTACCTTTGATGATATAACTAAAAGGCAATTAGATGAATGGCTCGATGGCACTGTTGAAATTATAGCGTCAGGTTCGCCAAGATTAGAGTATTTAAGAAAGACGATATTCTTAAAAAGAGATATAAGTGCCTTTAACAAGAAAATTGGATACTCCGATGGTAAACGAAATGTTACATTCATCGTGGGTAGTTTTTTGAATCAATCAATTTTTCATGCATTAAAAAGGCTAAGGGGAGCATTACCTGAACATGTAAATATGATTATCAAATTGCATCCGAGAGTGGATCTTAATGTCGAAAAGGAGATAAATAAATTTTTTTCAAAAGATGAAATGAAGAAAACTGTGTTTATAAAAACAGAAATAGATTTTTACGAAATATTGGCAAATTCGGATGTTGTATTGGCCACAGTTTCAACTGGTATGTCAGAATCTATTGCTATGGATATTCCCACACTTCAAATGAACTTTACTAGAAAACCATATCCTGAACAGTATGATCTTTCATCATACGGATGGAAAGAGCCAATTAATGATCCGAAAATTTTGATTAATAAAGTGTTATTAATATTGAGTGATAAGAAGACATATAACGAAGTTATTGAAAAGCAGGAGTGGTTAAAAAATAGGATGTTTAAAAACTTTGGTACCTGTGGCAAGACTATAACAAGGACGGTAGTAGATATATGTAACAAAGGGGATGAATGGGGGCCGCTAATGGATTAAATATAGAAAATCTTAAAAGAAACCCAAACATGACAAATAACCTATGAAACGAAGCACTTAAATATACCCAATAAAACATACTAATAATATGACTGATATTAAAGCAAGTGTGGATCCAACGTTCCATCTTAAAATCACCAAAGATAAAGAAGAAAGTAAAAGATATAAAGAATACCGGAGAAAATGGTATGAAAACCCAAAGAACTTTCTAGTTGAGGATTTTCCGATTCATCTTGACTTAGAATCTATAACAACATGTAATCTAAAGTGTTTCATGTGTTTTCAATCCTATGATCCACCAAAACTTGATCATATGGACATAGGGCTCTTTAAAAAGATCATAGATGAGGGGGTAGATAATGGTCTTTGTTCTATAAAAACACAATATAGGGGGGAACCGCTCATAGATAATAGAATGGTGGAAATGGTCAAATATGCTAAGGATATGGGGGTGATTGAGGTCATGTTCAATACCAACGCCACCCAGTTGACTGAAGAAAAATCCAGAGCATTGATTGAAGCAGGTTTGGATAAAATCATCTGTTCTGTGGATGGATACACAAAGGATATTTATGAGAATGTACGGATAGGGGCAAAATTCGAGACAGTGTTAAATAATATAAAAAATATACAAAGACTTAAAGAGGAAATGGATTCAAAAAAACCTATCGTCAGGGTTCAAATGGTGGATACACCAAGAAATCACCACCAGATAGGCGAGTATCTGAAATTTTGGGGCGAGATTGCTGATCATGTTGCGATAGAGGATATGTTGGACTGGAATATGGAGATAGATGATGATACTCCTCTGGAAGGATTTGCTTGTGCGCAATTGTGGCAGAGATTGGTTGTTCTGGCAGATGGGGATGTCTTGCCATGTTGTAGGGCAACTCGTGGAGGCAATGAAAAACTTGAAGTGGTAGGAAATACTAAAAAGGATAGCATTACAGAGATATGGCAGGGTGAAAAAATGACTTCATTTAGAGATATTCATAAAAATGGTGAGTCTCATAAAATGAGGCTTTGTAGATTGTGTGGTATGAGGAAATCCCTGATAGAAAAGAAAAATAATGGATAAAATAAATGTTTGATGGTAAAAACATTCTTGGGATTATACCCGCGAGAGGTGGCTCCAAAAGCATTCCAAGAAAGAATATAAACCTCCTTGGGGGCAAGGCGTTGATTGCTTACACTATCGAAGAAGCACTGAAATCAAAATATATTGATCGGGTTATCTTATCTACTGATGATGAAGAAATCGCCAAAGTGGCTATGGGTTATGGTGCCGAAGTCCCTTTTTTGCGACCAAAAACTCTTGCAGAGGACTCTTCATCCTCTTTATCGGTAATCCTTCATGCTCTTGAATATTTTAAAAGAGAAGAAAATTATTCCCCGGATATAGTTGTATTCTTACAACCAACCTCCCCCTTCAGAAAGGCGGAACACATTGACGATGGAATAGAAAAAATCAGAGAATGTGATGCTGTGGCAGGAGTGTGTGAGGTTGAACATCACCCTGATTTCATGATGCAAGAGAAGGAAAGTTTTTTAAAACCATACTCGAAACTCAAAAATCGCCCCCTTAGAAGACAGGATGTTTTAAAACTTCATGTGTTAAACGCCTCTTTGTATATTGCCAAGCGGGAATATTATGACGGTGCTAAAGATCCAGATCCTGTAGCGCCGATATTTAAAGGAAAGGTTAAAGGAGTATTCATGGATGAGATCAGTTCTATTGACATTGATACTCCATTAGATTTTATGCTTGCGGAAAGCGTATTGGAGACTAAAAATGAAAAATAGCAGGCTCTATGGAAATAAACCCTACCTGATTGCAGAATGCGCATATTCACATGAAGGTGATGTTAACTACCTAACAGAATCCATTAAAAAAATTGCAGAGGCTATGTGTATAGATGCAGTAAAATTTCATGTTCTGTTTGATATCCAGACATATATGTGTCCGGACCATGATCTGTATACAAGAATACAAAAGTGGTTTTTCGGTGAGACTGAATGGAGGGGTATAATAAACTCTACTCAAGAAATGGGGTTGGATGTTATTATACTCGCAGATGACTTAGGATGTTTATATTTTTTAGAATCCATACAGGATAAGCTATCAGCAATTGAGATACATGCTTGCTCTTTAAATGATATAGACATGTTAAGTATAGTTTCTAAGTTTAACACTCCGATAATATTAGGTATAGGGGGTTCAACCATTGATGAAATTTCCTTTGCAATAGACTACCTTAAAAAGAAGGGAAAATCAGACGTTGTGTTAATGTATGGATTTCAAAACTACCCTACAAGATATGAATACATTAATCTTAAAAAAATGCAAAAGATGAAGGAGCTTTTTGATTTACCTATCGGCTATGCAGACCATACCTCATGGAACGATGAAAATCAGGAATTGATAACACTTGCTGGATTCATATGCGGTGCCAGCCTGATAGAAAGACATTTTGTTTTAGAGAAGGGTGAAAATAGGATAGATTATGAGGCGGCGATTTCAGTGGAAGATTTCCGTAGTTTATATAATAAGTTGGAGATTCTTCACAAAGCAATGGGTGACGGAGGAATAGAACTAAACAAATACGAAAAAGAATATGGAAAAATAGGTCCTATAAAGAAAGCAATTATAGCTAATAAAGATATTGACAAAGATAAAGAAATTTCACTTCAAAATATCGTTTTTAAAAGAACGAATAAAATTAGCAATATAAAGCAAAAAGAAGTCCAGAATCTTTTGAATAGAAAAGCAAAGGATAAAATTAGAAAAAATGAGTTAATCACATTTGATAATACATATCTCTCGGATAGAAAATGAAGACGGCAATTACAATCACAGTCAGGATGAAATCAACAAGGCTTCCGGAAAAGGCGATGAAAGATCTTGTCGGGAAACCAATGATAGAGCATCTTATAGATAGATTAAAATATGCCAAACTACCCGACGAGATTATTCTTTGCACCTCAACCAACCAACAGGATAACATTTTAGTTGAAATAGCAAAGAAAAACCATATTAAGTGGTTCAGGGGAGATGAAACAGATGTATTGAAGAGACTCCTGGATGCATCAAAAAAAAAAAAGATAGATTTTATTGTGAGTACTACTGGAGATAATCCTCTCACCGACCCCCATTATATAGATGAGATAATAAATAAATTTAAAGAAACCGATGCAGATTATATAACATGTCTTGATCTTCCTTTGGGTGCTTTTTCCTATGGTGTAAAGGTACAGGCTCTTGAAAAAGTTGTGGAATTGAAGAAAGAAATGGATACTGAGATATGGGGTGTTTATTTTGCAGAAACCAATTTATTTAAAATAAAAGAGATTGAAGTTGAATCGCAATTAAGGCATCCTGAAATACGGTTCACTGTCGACACACCTGAGGATTTCAGATTAATGGAGGAGATTTATGGGAGGCTATACAGAGAAAATAAATTATTCGAATTAGCGGATGTTATTAATCTTTTTAAAGAGAATCCCATGTTGATGGAAATAAATAAAAACACCACTCAGAGAAAATCACCGAGGATAGATATATCGCGGATAAGAACATGAAAATCGCAAATAAATTAGTAGGCGATGGAGAGCCATGCTTTATTATCGCCGAAGCAGGAGTAAACCACAATGGCGATGTTAAATTGGCAAAGAAATTGATAAGTGTCGCAGCCGATGCTGGTGCGGATGCGGTGAAATTTCAAACATTCAAAGCAGAAAGTGTCGTTACAACAAATGCTGAAAAAGCAGAGTACCAAAAAAAGACTACTGAAGTGAAAGAATCTCAATATGATATGATAAAGAAGTTAGAACTCACAGAATATAATTTTAAGGAACTTGCGGATTATACAAAGAAAAAAGACATCCTTTTTTTATCTTCGCCATTTGACAAAGAAAGTGTTGATTTATTAGATGAGATTAACGTGCCAGTATTCAAGGTAGCATCAGGAGAAATAACGAATTTTCCTTTGCTCAAACAGATAGCAGAAAAAGGTAAGCCAATTATTTTATCAACAGGAATGGCAACATTGGGAGAAATAGAAGATGCATTAAGAGTTATTAGAAAAGTGGGTGTAGACGATGTTGTTTTACTCCATTGTGTGACAAGTTACCCCGCAAAAATGGAGGATGCCAACCTGAGGGTACTTGAAACGTTAAAGCATGCATTCAAGTTACCGGTGGGTTTCTCTGACCACACACTTGGTACCACGGTTCCAATAGCGTCTGTATCTCTGGGAGCAGTGGTGATAGAGAAACACTTCACACTGGATAAAGATCTACCAGGACCGGATCATAAAGCATCGCTGGAGCCAGGTGAGTTGGAAGAAATGGTGGTGGCTATCAGAGATGTGGAAAAGGCATTAGGGGATGGGATAAAACGACCTACAAAAGAAGAGGAAGAAATAAAAAAAGTTGCGAGAAGAAGTGTAGTCGCTAAGATTGATATTCCAAAAGGAACAATCATTACAGAGGATATGCTGGATGTTAAAAGACCTGGAACTGGGATTGCGCCGAAATATATGGATATTATTGTAAGAAAGAAAGCGGAAGAAAACATAAGAAAAGATGAGATTGTAACCTGGAAAATGATAGAATGAAAAGAAAAATCATCTATATTACCGGGACAAGGGCAGATTATGGTTTAATGCAATCCGTCCTGAGAGAAATAAAAGAACATCCAAAACTAGAATTAGAAATAATTGTAACAGGAATGCACATCATGCCCGAATTCGGAATGACCATTAATGAAATAAAAAAAGATGGGTTTAAAATTCACGAGATAGATGCGACTTATGAGAAAGACAACAAAGAATCTATGGCAAATTTCGTAGGGAAATTCATTCAGCTACTAACAAAGAAAACCAAGGAGATAAAACCGGACCTAATCTTGTTATTAGGCGATAGAGGCGAGATGTTAGCGGGAGCCATTGTTGGGGCATATCTCACCATACCAGTGGCTCATTTACACGGAGGAGAAATTACCTCGACAGTCGATGAATTTTCAAGACACGCAATAACGAAACTTGCACACATCCACCTCCCGGCAACTGAAAATAGTGAAGAAAGAATCATCAAGATGGGTGAAGACCCATCGAATGTTTTTATTGTAGGGGCACCCGGTTTAGATTCGATTTTAAATGAAAATTTAATTGAACCAGCTGAATTATCTGAAAAATATAATTTGGATTTATCAAAGCCGATTTTTCTGATGGTGCAGCATCCAGTGACTACGGAAGTTGGAGTTGCTCATGAGCATATCCGAGAAACTTTAGAAGCAATGGTAGGGCTAAGACATCAGACTATTTTGATATATCCAAATGCAGATGCAGGCAGCAGGGAAATGATAGAAGTGATTAAGGAATATGAAAAATATCCATTCATTAAGACGTTTAAAAGTATTCCACATAAAGAATATCTAAGTTTAATGAAGATGGCAACCATTATGATTGGGAATTCAAGTAGTGGAATCATTGAAGCTCCTTCTTTTTGTTTGCCTGTAATTAATATTGGATCGAGACAAAAGGGAAGAGAAAGAACGGAAAACGTAATCGACGTTGATTATGATAAAGAACAAATTAAAGAATCAATAAAAAAAGTACTTGACAATGAAAATTTCAAAGAAAAAGTAAAAAATTGTAAATCTCTTTATGGCGATGGAAAAGCAGGGGTTAGGATTGCAAATATTTTAAGCGAGATAAAAATTGAAAAAAGAATATTACAGAAGAGGTTGACTTACTAAAATGAGATTCAAAGACTGGAAACATCCAAATATCGTGGAGGGAAAGTTGACCAAGTATAATTGGGTAGTTCAGCATAAAGAGAAATTTAAATTAGGATATAAATCAGATATTGGGGCGTTTACATACATTAATGCAAAAAATGGAGTTTTTATAGAAGATTACGTTCAAATAGGGTCTCATTGTTCTATCTATTCAGTTTCCACTATAGATAATAAAGAGGGGGAAGTTATTTTGAAGAAGAATTGTAGAGTAGGTAGTCATAGTGTAGTAATGCCTGGCGTCGCAATTGGTGAAAATTCAATTATTGGAGCTTTTGGTTTTGTAAATAAGGATATCCCTGCCAATGTCATCGCTTTTGGTATGCCTGTTAAAATAGTGAAGAGTTTAAATGAAGAAGAGATAAAAAGATTAGAGAAGGGGATAAAATAATCTGGAAAATACCATTATTCAAGATATATCAAAGTGAGGACGACGTAGAAGCAGTAATAGAGTCTATAAGAGTAGGGATGAACTGGGCGACAGGTCCGAACATAGCGAAATTTGAGGAATCGATTGCGAGTTATATAGGCACAGAATATGCTGTAACCTTCAACTCAGGGACGTCTGCTCTACACGCTGCTCTTTTAGCACATGGAGTACAAAGAGGGGATGAAGTTATAGTCCCATCTTTTACGTTCATTGCTACTGCAAACGCCCCTCTTTTCGTTGGAGCGAAACCAGTCTTTGCAGATATTGAAGATACGACCTTTGGTGTGGATCCAGAAGATGTGAAGGAGAAAATCACTGAAAAAACAAAAGCGATTATTCCGATTCACTACGGTGGTTGCCCTTGTAAAATCAGAGAGTTGAAAGAAATTGCTGAAAATCATGATTTAATATTGATAGAAGATGCTGCTGAATCTCTTGGTGCAAGAATTGGAGATAAAAAAGTCGGAACTTTTGGGGATTCTGCGATGCTCAGTTTTTGCCAGAATAAAATAATCACAACAGGAGAGGGCGGTGCAATAGTAACTAATTCAAGAGAACTGTATGAGAAATTAAAACTATTACGATCGCATGGAAGATTGGAATCACAAGATTATTTCTCTTCAAGCGAAATTATGGATTATATAGAATTAGGATATAACTTTAGAATGTCCAATATAACAGCTGCATTGGGAATTGCACAACTCAGAAAAGCAGATAAAATTATTGGGATGAGAAGGAAAAACGCAGAATATTTAACTACACAATTGCAACAAGAAGCCAAAGAAATATTAACCCTCGCGCCGCTGGAAGATTACCACAATGTATATCAGATGTATACAATAAGGGTTGACAAGAGAGACGAACTGATGGAATATTTGGCAGATAGTGGCATCATGACAAAGGTGTATTTCTCACCAGTCCATTTAACCCATTTTTATAAGAAGGAACTTGGTTACATCTGCAAATTACCAGTTACCGAAGAAATATCAACGCAAGTTTTAACATTACCCATGTACCCAACATTAACAAAAGAGGAGATAGACATTATATCAGGCAAGATTAAAAGTTTTTTGAGGTAACGAGATAATATGAAAGAATTAGGAAATTTCTTTAAAAATAAGGATGTGCTCGTAACTGGTGGTTGCGGTTCTATCGGCAGTAAGTTAGTTGAACAACTTCTGAGATATGATGTGAAAAGGGTGAGGGTTCTTGATCATAATGAGTCTGGACTGTTTCATTTACAAGAAAGACTTGGAAAACAAAAAAAATTAAGAACATTGATAGGGGATATTAGAGACGAAGAGAGATTAAGATGGGCTATGAGGGATGTTAATATAGTATTTCATGCTGCAGCTCTAAAGCACGTTCCTCTTTGTGAATATAATCCTTTCGAGGCAGTGAATACGAACGTCTATGGAACTCAAAACCTCATTAATGTTGCAAGAGATGAGGAAGTGGATAAATTTATTGCCATTAGTACGGATAAAGCAGTCAATCCTATAAACACAATGGGTGCAACAAAGTTGCTGAGTGAAAAATTAGTTTTAAATGCTCCTTTGGGCGATGTTAAAACGTTCTTCTCCTGTGTGAGATTTGGCAATGTTTTAAACACGGACGGATCTGTAATCCCTATATTTGAAGAGCAGATAAAAAATGGTGGACCAGTCACAGTAACATCAAATGAGATGACAAGATTTTTTATGTCCATAAAAGATGCAGTGGATTTAATTCTAAAGGCAACGCAAAAAGCAGATGGAAGAGAAATATTTATTCTAAAGATGAATGCAATGAGAATCGTTGATTTAGCAAAGGCAATGATAGAAGAGCTTGCACCAAGGTATGGTCATAACGATATTGAAATTGAGATAATGGGTATAAGACCAGGGGAAAAGATTTACGAATTATTGATGGCAGAAGAGGAGGCGCAATATGCTGAAGACCGGGGTAATATGTTTATTTTAAGGCCGGGGATAATCGTGCCGCACTACATAAGTAAAGAAGTCGCTTCACAGCCAATACTGGTGGAAGAGTATAATAGTAGAAATGCTAAATTGCTTACTAAAAAAGAGATAAGATCTATTCTCAATGAATTAAATCGTGAATAAATGTATAAAAACTATATATTTCTCTTTAAATAGAAATAAGGTCAGAAGAGAATATGACAAAAACAAGATTGTTTTTCATCTCTGGTTACAGAGATATAACTTGTGAACTTGGAAAAGATCCATCTTATTGGATTCTAAAAGAACTCGATAAAAACAATGAATCCAAAGTTTACAGCACAGCAAACAATGTGATAAACAGTAGTTGTTTTAATAACATTGATTTTCTAACGCTTGGTTACAAAGGCAGTATCCAGATTCAAAAACCTGGATATAATTATGCGATTTATAAAGGATATCAAAAAGTTATGAATAACGTGGAAATAATTCACCATTGTGAGAAATTCCAGGTTGATAAAGGATACAATTTGATCCCTCTGTTGTCAAATATCAATGATAAGACTTTTCTAATTGGCCCCATACAATTACCGCATAGGGTGTTTGAAGACGATTTTTTAGTAGACTTAACAGGTTTAAAGAGATCCATCAAAAAATTTGTTTACATGAATCGAAACAACCTTGGAAGTGTATTTAAGATTCTGTTTAAAAAAACCATCAAAAAGGCAGATGTGGTGATAGTTCCGGATAGCGAAGTGAAAAAAGAGCTTTCTCGGTATATTGATAAAAACAAAATCGAACAGATTAATTATGGGGTGGATTTATCGATGTATATGAAATATCAATATGCTGCCGATGAAAATAATTATAGCATAGTATTTGCTGGCAGCGCTATTGAACGAAGAGGTGTAAAATATCTGCTGGAAGCTATTCCTCTAATTAAAGACCAATTTCCAGAGATTAAATTACACATACTGGCAAACGGTCATAGAATTAAAGAATACAAAAAAATATCGAAGGATCTTGGCATCACTAAAAATGTGATTTTTCAGGGGATATTAAATAAAGATAAATACCTCGAATTATTATCAAATAGTCGATTGCTTTGTCTGCCCACGTTATCAGAAGGATATTCCTGGACTATACTGGATGCACTATGTCTCGGTGTGCCTGTGGTGACGACGACCGAGTGCAGGTGTAAGGATCTGTTTGAGAATGGTAATATCGGGCTGAGGGTTAAACCAGCAGATCCGGATGCGTTAGCCGATGCAATTATAAAATTGTTCAATGGTTTTGAGCTATGTAAAAAATTCAGTGAGAACGGACTTAAAAAAAGAGAAGAGTTTAATTATGAAAAGATAATACCAAAGTATATGGAGCTCTACGAAAGGTATATTTGATATTGGAGATGAAGGGGTGTAAAAATGAAACCTATTGAAAGAATAGCAAGAAAAGCCGAACACATTTTACCTGAAAAAGTAATTAATATTATTAGACCACTATTTTATAAAGTAGAGTCATTTTTAATAAAGATAGGTCTAATTTCATTGGATGATCTCTATGATAAAAAGTTTTTTATGAACCATCTCGAGAGCGAGCGGCTAATGGAGAATGAATTAATAACAGAATTGATCTATGACAAATTCAAGCCAAAAAGCGTCGTAGACTTTGGTTGTGGTAGTGGAACTTACTTATACTTTTTTTCAAAACTCGGTGTAAATAAGTTAAAGGGTTTTGAGGGAAGCCAAAATGCTATCGAATTAGCTTTAATAAACAAAAAATATATTGATAAATGTGATATCACCAAGAAAGTAGAATTGAATGAAACGTATGACTTATGCATTTGTTTTGAAGTTGCAGAACATTTACCTGAAGATTGTGTAGATGCGTTCTTAGATAATTTATGTTCATCTAATGCTACGATTCTTTTTACTGCCGCCCCACCTGGTCAGGGTGGGAGACATCACGTCAACTTAAAACCCATACAATACTGGATACAAAAATTTGATGAAAGACATTATTATTATCAAAAATCTTTAACAGATGAAATTAAAAAAGAATTAGGTGTTACAATACGTGTATTACCATGGATGAAAACTAACATCATGATTTTTCAAAGAAATTGGAGTAATGATTAAAATGGCAGGAAAACTCAATTTAGATTGTGGACCCAAACCATTTAAAGGGTGGATAAACATCGATAAAAGCTGGAACATTTACTTATACAGAATTCCTCTACTTAAAAATCTCATACTAAAATTGCTTCTGTCGATAGGATGGGTTACTAAAGATGCGATTGCACATGTAATAGATTACCCACCTGATTTAGATATACGAAGATGTGATGTCCGCAAGGGACTAAAGTTTGATAACATGAGTATAGACTGTATTTATACTTCACAAATGCTTGAACATCTACATAGAGATACTGCAATATTTGTTTTACAGGAATGCTACCGAGTGTTAAAGAAAGGGGAGGGGTTCTTAGGGTAGCAGTTTCCGATATTAAAGTGTACGTAATGAGATACATAAATGCAGAAAAATCTTTTAGTAACAACGATAGTCCCGCTGCTGATAAATTTATGGATGATCTTATGCTGCAAGGAATAAGAGACAATAGACCCGTGTTTTATAAATTGATGTGTAAACGACATCAATGGATGTATGACTTCGATTCATTAGCTAAGCAGTTATACGATTGTGGATTTAGTAAAGTAAAGGAATGTGAATTGGATGAAGGTTTACTTCCGGACGTTCAAGAACTTGAATGGGGATATCATGAACTTCACTCGCCGGTAAGTGTTTTTGTATAAGCAATAAAATGAACGACATAATATCTATTACATAAAACGCTTAATAATTTTTCTCACCCAATCCAACCTCATCCCCAACCTCTGATCCACCGCCCGCATCACTACCAGATCTTCTTC
>LGVF01228004.1_pt1 | contig 17928 bp, 18 predicted proteins | sample 469901 | NCBI WGS metagenome assembly LGVF01 (sample SAMN03893561, study PRJNA290197) | marine sediment metagenome | material: sediment; isolation source: combined push core samples #3730, #5133, and #5579 collected at Hydrate Ridge | place: Pacific Ocean: Hydrate Ridge
CAATTACAACTTCTTTCATATCATCCCTCCGATCACTTAATATATAATAATGTTATTCTTTATTTTTTTTAAAGTCAAATGAAAAAACCTATGCAAGCATAGGTTTATTTTTCTTTTAAAAAATATGAAAGTGTCAATAGACTATCAATTAAATGTACATTTTCAACTATTATTTCTTGATTATTTATTTTAAGATCTACCGGAGTAAAATTCCATATAGCTTTAATGCCGTATTTTGCCAAGTCATCTGCAACTGATTGTGCTGCGTCTCTACTCGTACAAATAATAGCAATATCAATATTTTTGTTCTTTATTTCTTCTTCTAGTAAATCCATATCCTTAATCTCAACATCTCTAATACGAAGTCCAGTAACTTTAGGATTAATATCAAACATTCCCTCTAACTTAAATCCATGTGAACCAAAATTATAATTAGCCAATGCTTGACCTAAATTACCAGCACCGATAATAATCGTACTATAAGTCTTAACCAATCCTAAAATTTGACCTATTTCATTATATAAATCTTCGACATTATATCCGTATCCCTGCTGTCCAAATCCTCCAAAATTATTTAAATCCTGTCGTATCTGAGAAGCAGTAAATCCAATGACATCACTTAGTTCCTTGGAAGAAATTCTATTAATACCATTTTCCAGCATTTCTTTTAAATATCTATGATATTTTGGCAGTCTTCTAATAACAGCCATAGATACTTTATTATTTGCCATATAATCACCTCAATCATTTCACTCATTAAGTATACCACTCTAGAAATTTGTTTGTCAATTAATTAACTAATTGTATATTACTTTCATTAACATAATTCCTATGCTAAAATGTTTCTAGATTATGGAGGTAAAAAATGATTCTAGTTACTCTGAATAACATTGTTAAATCATATGGTATCAATACCGTATTAGATAAAATATCCTTAACCATAAATACTGGTGAAAAGGTTGGTATTGTTGGCAATAACGGCGCTGGTAAATCAACTCTATTCAATATTATTACAGGTAGAATCACTGTTGACGATGGTCAGATTTTTTCTGCAAAAGATATAAATATCGGATATCTTATACAAGCTGATTCAACAAGCGATGATGTCAATCTATATGATTATTGTCTGGAACCTTTTGAGAATTTAATAAATATAGAAAATAAAATGAGAAAAATTGAGAATTTATTAACAGATAATCCTTTTGACAACGAATTAATTGATGATTATTCAAATCTAACAGAAACTTTCACACAGTTAAACGGATATGCATATCATAGCAAAGCAAGAGGTGTTTTAATCGGACTCGGCTTTTCAGAAGATGATTTCAATCGCACAATCAAAACCTTGAGCGGCGGACAAAAAACACGATTGAATCTAGCGAAATTACTATTAACCGAATATGATTTGTTGCTTCTTGACGAGCCTACAAATCACCTTGATATCGACTCTGTTAAATGGCTGGAAAATTACCTGTCGAATTATCTAGGCTCAGTTGTAATAATCTCACACGATAGATACTTCTTAGATAAAATAGTTACCAGAATCCTTGAATTGGAAAGCACCAAAGGGACTCTTTATAAAGGCAATTACAGTGAATTCATGCGTCAAAAGAGAATTAATTATGAAAATGAAATAAAACATTACCAAAATAATCAGAATCTCATAAAAAAAGAAGAAGAACTTATCAGAAAATATAAACAAACTGGTACAGAAAAATTAGCAAAGAGAGCCAGAAGTCGAGAATTTAAACTTCAGAAAATCGAAAAAGTGCAAAAACCTTTTTGGCTTGATAAAAATATCAATTTAACCTTTGATATTGGAATTCCCAGTGGTAATAATGTTCTCAGTGTCAATGAATTAAGCAAAAGCTACGATAAAAGTCCTCTATTCGACAACATTTCTTTTGAAGTCTTTAAAGGTGATAAAATTGGATTCATTGGAAAAAACGGTATTGGAAAATCAACATTATTTAAAATTCTAGTAAATAAACTAAAACCCGATACTGGTTATATTCAACTAGGACATCATGTAACAAAAGGCTATTATGATCAAGACCTGCAAAATATTGAAGACAATAATACATTATTAGAAGAAATACACGCTCTACTGCCATTAGTAGACGAAATCGACCTTCGCAAGTACCTTGGTTCGTTCTTATTTACAGGTGATGATGTTTTTAAGGAAATAGGGATACTAAGTGGAGGAGAAAAGTCAAGACTCTCACTGCTTAAATTGATGCTTTCTAAAAACAATTTTCTTTTATTGGATGAACCTACAAATCATTTAGATATCATATCTAGAGAGACTTTAGAAAATGCAATCTTTAATTATAGCGGTACAATGTTAGCTATATCTCATGATAGATATTTTCTCAACAAGGTTTGTAATAAAATATATGAACTTGATGAAAATGGTCTAACAGAATACTTGGGCAATTATGATTATTACTTTTACAAAAAAAATCAGATGGCACAATATGCTCAAAATAATGATGCGCCAAATAAAATATCAAAAACTGAACGAAAAGATTTATCAAAACAAGAACGTGAAAACAAAAAAAATATTAAAGATAAAAAGAAAATAACTTCAGATTTAGAGAAAAATATTCACGATACGGAATCGCGAATCGCTGAGATTCACGAATTGCAATGCCAAGAAGAAATCTATTCCAATCAAGTAGAATTAATGGAACTTAATAAAGAACTTTCATTATTGGAAGATGAACTTATGATACTTTATAAAGAATGGGAAAATTTATTATAGACATCTTTTTAAGTTTGTATATAATGATATTATACTGATATAAGGGGGTAAACAATGTTTGAAATTGTACAAAAAATTATTGCAGAGCAGATGGGTGTAAAAGATTTGGATAGCATAACATATGACACTCATTTAGTGGATGATTTAAATGCTGATTCAATTGATGCAGCAGAAATCATCATAGCTGTTGAAGGTGAATTTGATATAGAAATTCCGGATGATATCGCTGAAAAAATTAGAAAAGTTTCTGAAATTATGGAATTCTTGGAAAATGAATTAGAATAAGCCCAAAGATAAAAGTCTTAGGGCTTTTTTTTTATGAAATTAATTTTATAATTTCAATCTTATCCACAATTTCAGTGAATTGTTTTTCCACATCTAAAAGTTAGATATAGCAATAATTCTATAAGTTATCCACTTTGTCCACAGGCTAATCCACAATTTTTTCAACATTTTTTAGTTTACATAATATTTTAATGTTATTTATCCACAGGTTAAAGTTTCAAATTTGGCACAGAATTTAAATCGAGATTTGCGAATATTCCTTTTTTAAATTGATAATATGCAGCCGCTCCGATCATAGCCGCATTATCAGTACATAAGCTTAAAGGCGGATAAAAAACATCTAAATGATGAATTTTCGCTTCTTCTTTCAACCTTTTTCTTAAACTGGAATTTGCAGCGACTCCACCGGCGATAATAATTTCTTTATGATTCATTTTCAAAGAAGCACTAATGATTTTTTCGATTAAAACATCAACAACAGCTTCTTGAAAAGATGCGGCGACATCATTGGTGTTAACTTCGATACCTTTCATCTTCATGCTATTTAAATAATTCAAAACAGAAGATTTAATACCCGAAAAACTAAAATCAAAGGATCCTTTTTCAAGATAAGTTCTAGGAAAATTTATCGCTTCTTTATTTCCATCTTTTGCTGCTTTATCGATGTAAGGTCCACCGGGATATGGGAATCCTAGAGTTCTAGCGACTTTATCGAACGCTTCTCCAACGGCATCATCTCTCGTTCTCCCCAATACCTTGTACTCTCCATAATCCAATACATCGATGATATGAGTATGACCTCCAGAAACAATCAAAGCAATATACGGCGGTTTCAAATCCGGAAACGCAAGATAATTTGCAGCGATATGCCCATCGATGTGATTTACCGGAATCAGTGGAATCCCCAATCCAAAGGCTAATGCTTTTGCATAGCTCATTCCAACCAATAAAGCACCTACAAGACCAGGTCCATACGTTACTGCAATGGCATCCAAATCCTTGAAATTCAAACCACTTTCTTCTAATGATTGAGCAAATATCAAATCAATTTTTTCAATGTGTTTCCTTGACGCAATTTCCGGCACTACCCCACCGAATTTTTTATGTATATCTATCTGCGTATAAATTACATTAGATAAAATTTCTCTACCGTTTTTTATTATCGCAACAGAAGTTTCATCACAACTTGTTTCTATTGCCAAAATAATTATATCTTTCATCTATTTTCTCCTAATCTTCACTATTCAAACTCAACCACATAAGTAGAGCATCTTCTTGTGTATCCGTATAGTATTTCTTTCTTCTTCCCTCTACACTGAATCCAAATTTCGAATAAAGTTTTTGAGCTATAATATTTGTTTCTCTTACTTCAAGGGTGAATCTACGAACTTCTAATTTTTCCATTTCATCAAGTGCATAACTTACTAATTGTTTCGAATAACCTTTTCCTCTATAATCAGGGTCTATAGCAACATTTGTTATATGACCCTCATCGAGTATCTTCCATATGCCTATATATCCAATAAGATTGTTGTTTACTCCTATAACATAATAATGAGCAACTAGATTGTCACTTATTTCTTGATAAAAGGAAGATTTTGACCACGGCATTGAAAATGATCTTTTTTCAATCTCATAGATTTCATCAATGTCATCCAATGTCATCTCTCTGATAATCACCTTAGTCATCAAAAACACTCTTTCCGTGAATCTCCTCATAACTGGTTTCAGCCTGTGATTTTCTCACATAGTTCGGCTTTATAATTTTACCAAATTCTCTATTTCTAGAAACATACGCCACTGAAGAAGGTCTCGGCAATCCTAGGTTAAAAGCAACTAATTGAATCTCCTTACTACTAATATTCTTAATACTGCTATAAAATTTATCAGCATCAGGTCCTGCCAATAAAATAGATTTATCATACTTTTCTATTCTATCGATAAACTCATCTATCGAAATCGCCATATCAGGTGTCAATCTGATTAACTCGTCATTTTCAAATTCAAAAAATGCTGTATATATTTGATCTCGTCTAGCATCTTGCATTGGACATATTACTCCACTAAAGCCTTTATTATTCATTGCCAACGCTTCGAGAGTCGAAACCCCTGATATAGGGATATCTTTAGCACGTGACAAACCCAGAGCAGTCGCCATGCCTATTCTAACTCCTGTAAAAGAACCTGGACCTATTGTAACAGCTATTCCATCAATCTCATCTAGGGTCATATCCAGATTTTTAAATACTTGATCGATAATCACCATCAGTTTCTGCGAATGGGTGATATCATTGTTTATTATAATTTCACTTTTTAACACTTCATCCTCTATAATTGCAACTCCCGCAGTTTGAGTCGATGCATCAATCCCTAAAATTTTCATAGTGTTCCTCCAAATCTATTCCGGTTATTTCAATTAATCTCTCATCTATATTATCAGTATATAAAATTTTTATCCATATAGCATCTTTAGGAATGATTTCCTCAATAATATCCGCCCATTCAATAATTATTATTGCATCTTGATTCAAATAATCATCAAAACCTATTTCAAACATCTCATCTGCATCATTAATTCTATATACATCGAAGTGAAAGACTTTCTTAGGATGATGATACTCATTGACAATAGTATATGTTGGACTTGTTATATACTCTTCAATCCCAAGTTCTTTCATGATCGACTGAGTCAATGTGGTTTTTCCTGCTCCTAAATCACCTGTTAAACATATAATCGATTTATCATTTAGTTTTTGAGATATTACTTTCCCAAGTTTTTCAGTTTCTAAAAGACTGTTGCTTTTAATTTTCATAAAAAATTTCCTCCGTTTACAGATACCTTTATCATATATCAGTTTAACAGATTTCAAAAGAAAGGGAACCCCATATTCATGAGATTCCCTTTTATTAGCAACATCTATTTTTTAGGCGACCATACTTTCCACACATTTCCTACCAAATCAGGTCCCGGTTTAAGAGTCGGTTTGCCAGGAGTCCACTCTGCAGGAGTTGCCTCAGTTCCACCAGATTCGCGCACTAACTGGAATGCTTTTACCTGACGAATAGTTTCCTCGATATTTCTTCCTACTGGAGGTGTAAGCACTTCATATCCTTGAATGACTCCATCTGGATCGATGATGAATCTACCTCTATTTTCAACTCCACCTTCTTCATTATATACACCGTACATAGTTCCTACCTTTCCACCACCATCTGACAGCATTGGGAAAGGAACTCCTCCGTCTACCATTTTACTCAGTTCATTATCATTCCACATCTTATGTACAAAGATACTATCTACACTAACAGATAAGATTTCTACATCCATATCGTAAAGCCTTTTTGCGTTTTCAGCAACTGCTGAAACCTCAGTAGCTCAGACGAAAGTGAAATCTCCTGGATAAAAGCATAGCAATACCCATTTTCCTTTAAATTCCGATAAACTAAATTGTTTAAATTCTCCTTTATGATACGCATTCAACGTAAAATCAGGAGCTGCTTGACCTACACTAATCATACTTATCCCACCTTCTTCAATAATTTTTTCTTCAACTTCTACTTCTTTAGGTTTCACCTCAGGAGTTGGAGGTTTACAACCTGGTTTAAATGTTTTTCCCATTAAGTTACCCCTCTCTTTGCAAGTTCCTTATATATATATATCCAAAATATATAAAATAAAACAAAGACCTCATTATTGAAAGTCGTTCTGAACTAAGATGCGAATATCAACTTCATTTCAATACACAATTGTTCTTAAACAGTATAACGAGTATATTAACACATACATTTTTCTACATAAGGAATAGTTTAAAAAGGAAAATCTCTACTAGCTAGATAAGGAAAAATCATGATACTAATACTAACTATCATTGCAAATATACCGCCAATTCTTCTAGTTAAGAAAAATGCTTTTGATGGTTCTTTAGCGGCCTTCCAGCTTTCAAACAATCGCCATGTTATACGTGGATTTATTGCATTTAATAAACCGCTAATGAATATTAAACCTACTATAATTGTTGGAAATACAGTAAAAAAATTATGCATTTTAAAACCTCCTGAATAATTATTTATAAGTTGTCAATAGATAAGCTGATACATTTATAAACCGACATAATACTCTCGGTGAACTAAGTATACAATTTTCAGCTCATTATTTTCAACTATTTTACATATTAAGCAATTTTAACTTCATGTTCTCATAATCATAACATTTCAACCAATAAAAAATCACATCGGAATGCGATGCGATTTATTTATGGAATCCACTACAATTATTGGATCTTTCTATTAATTATCTTCATATACTATTTCACCGTTTATTATTACTACTGAAGGCTTTGCCTCCAACATAAATGGATGTTCATGCCAGATGACAACATCCGCATCTTTTCCAACTTTGATGCTGCCGACCGTTTCTTCTAATCCCAAGATTTCAGCAGGATTTATAGTTATCGCTTTAAGTGCTTCGTTTTCATCCATGCCCGATTTTACACTCAGTGCAGCAGCTAGCGGTAAATATTGAAGTGGAATAACCGGTGCATCTGTCATAATGGCAATTTTCATTCCTGCTTTGGATAAAATACCCGGTGTATCAAAAGTTAGATTCTTCAATTCAAATTTCGATCTATCAGATAAACTAGGTCCAACTATAGCTGGATACCCTTCTTTAACAAGATGATCGACAATCAAATGACCTTCTGTACAATGTTCCAAAGTTAAATTCAAATCAAATTCTTTTGCAATTCTTATGGCAGTCAAAATATCATCCGCTCTATGAGCATGAGCTTTTAAAGGTATTTCTTTTTTCAATACCGGAATCAACGCTTCCTTTTTCATATCAAAATCAGGCATTTTAGAAATATCTTCTCCCGCAGCTTCTTTTTTAGATAAATATTCTTTAGCTGTAAAAATTGCATTTCTAAGCTCGGCAGCTATAGCCATTCTCGTACTTGGAGATGTTTTTTTGTCATTATATACATTTTTGGGGTTCTCACCAAAAGCGCATTTCATTGCTAGAGGGTCCTTGACAATCATATCATCTATACGATTTCCATAAGTTTTTATAGCAGTAAACATCCCTCCGATAACATTTGCACTTCCAGGTCCAGTTGCGACTAATGTAACCCCGGCTTCTCTCGCCTCTTCAAATGTTCTATCCATCGGATTGATAGCATCTATAGCTCGTAAATGAGGAGTAATCGGATTTGTCGCTTCGTTTCCATCTGCTCCTTCAAATCCGATGCCGTCTTCCCACATACCAAGGTGACAGTGAGCGTCGATAAATCCCGGCAGCACTAATTTTCCATCAGCATCAATCACTTTTGCACTATCTACTTGAATGTCTTTTTCAATTTTAATGATTTTTCCATTTTCAATCAAAATATCTCCATTTTTTATAATCTCATCTTTTTCCATTGTATAAATCAAAGCATTTTTAATTAGAATCATTTTAATTGTCCTTTCATAGATAAAGATACTTTATGTCTATCCATATCTATTTTAATTATTTTTACAGTAACGATGTCGCCAACTTTTACAACATCCATAGGATTCTTCACAAAGTTATCGCTCAGTTCAGAAATATGCACCAATCCATCATTCTTAACCCCTATGTCTATAAACGCTCCAAAGTTTACAACATTTCTAACAGTTCCAGTTAAAATCATTCCCTCATTGAGATCTTCAAATTTCATTACATCTTTTCTAAAGACCGGTTTAGGCATATCTTCACGCGGATCTCTACCGGGCTTTTGAAGTTCTTTTACAATATCTTTCAAAGTAAGAATTCCGACTTCAAGTTTATCAGAAAGCTCTTTATATCTACCCTCTGTTTTTTCAACTATATCATCAAGATTATGATTTTTTACATCAGATAAATCATATCCCAATTCATTTAATAGCCTTTCCGTTGTTTCGTAACTTTCTGGATGAACTCCAGTATTATCAAGCGGATTATTACTTTCAGGAATTCTTAAAAACCCTGCGCACTGCTCATAAGCCTTATTTCCCAATCGTTTCACTTTAAGAAGTTCTTTCCTTAATCCAAAATTCTTTGTATTTTCACGATAATCAACAATATTTTTAGCGATGCTGCCAGATATTCCAGATACATAGTTTAATAATGAAACAGATGCCGTGTTAAGGTCGATTCCTACTGTATTTACACAATCTTCTACTACATTCGTCAAACTCTCTTCCAATTTCTTTTGATTCACATCGTGTTGATACTGACCGACTCCAATACTCTTAGGATCTATTTTAACGAGTTCTGCAAGTGGATCTTGCAATCTTCTTCCTATTGATATCGCCCCTCTTATAGAAACATTGATATCAGGAAACTCTTCAGTAGCTAATTTTGATGCTGAATACACCGATGCACCAGCTTCACTGACTATTGCATAAGAAACATCTTTTTCAATCTCACTTAAGATATTTGCAACAAGAGACTCCGTTTCTCTTGAAGCTGTTCCATTTCCAATCGCAATCAAATCTATATCATACTTATTGATGATTTCCTTGATAACCTTTTTAGATTTCTCAATCTCATTTTGAGGTTGATTCGGATAAATTGTCGCATAGTCTATAAATTTACCAAATTCATCAATAACAGCAAGTTTACAGCCAGTTCTAAATGATGGATCTATCCCTAAAACTTTCGCTCCTTTAATAGGCGAATGCATTAAAAGCGGTTTAGTGTTTTTTCCGAATACTTTAATAGCATCTTCTTCTGCAACCTCAGTTAAATTACTTCTTATCTCACGTTCTACAGATGTACTTATCAGTCTTTTAAAAGCATCTTCAACAGCTTCGATATAAAGGGAGTTTGTAACATCATTATCATTCGTTATTTCACTTTCAATAATATACTTGACTACTCTATTTTCATCATAATATAATTTTACTTTTAGTGCTCCTTCTTTTTCACCTCGGTTGATAGCCAAAACCCTGTGATTTGCGATAGTCTTAACACTTTCATCATATTCATAATACATATCGTAAACTGTTTTTTCTTCCTTATTCACAGCTTCAGATATAATTTTCCCATTTTGATTGATAAATTTCTTGATCCAAGCTCTATGGCTGGCGTTATCAGATACATGCTCCGCAATTATATCTTTAGCTCCATCAATCGCATTTTCTACGGTTAATACATCTTTTTCTTCATCTATAAATTTCTCTGCTTCTTTTTCAATATTCCCCGTAAACAAGGAACTCATTATAAGCACAGCAAGAGGTTCTAATCCTCTTTCTTTCGCCTTTGACGCTCTTGTGCTTTTTTTCTGCTTATACGGTCTATAAAGATCTTCAACCCTTTGAAGTACCTCTGCAGATTTTATTTCATTCATAAGTTCCTCTGTTAATTTTCCCTGCTCGTCGATTAATCTTATGACTTCTTCTTTTCTCGATTCGAGATTTCTTAAATACTTTAGTCTCTCGTCTAAATTTCTCAATATTTCATCATCAAGTCCACCATGAACTTCCTTACGATATCTAGCAATAAAAGGAATAGTGTTTCCTTCGTCAATCATTTCAATTGTCTTTTGAACTTGAATAGGTTTGATTTTTAATTCTGCTGCGATTTTATCAATAATAAATTTCATTATTTACCTCCAACTATTTTTTTAATATTATTTACTATATATTCAATATCCTCATTCTCTAAAGAAGGATATATCGGTAATCTTAATATTTGCTTAACTACTTTTTCGGTAATTGGCAAATCATATTTACTATAACCCATTTTCTTTCCGAAAGACGACAAATGAAGTGGTTGATAGTGAAACGTCGCTTCCACTCCTTCTTCTTTCAACTTCATTATGGTTTCATTTCTCTTTTCCTCGTTTTTCATCAAAAGAGAAAATATATGATAATTTGATGATGCATACTCAGGGATTTTAGTTAACTTGATTTCATCAAAATCCTCTAAAAGTATCTTGTAATGCTCATAGACTCTTTCTCTTTCTTTGTAAATAATATTTTTTTTATCCATCTGCCCCAATAAGATTGCCATTAAGTACGATGACATTTCATAGCTTCCACCAAAATCCTTCCATGAATACTTATCTACAATTCCATTGATAAAAGCATGACGATCAGTACCTTTTTCAAAAACTACATTGGTTTTTTCTTCTAGCATTTTATTATTGAGTATAAATGCACCACCTTCACCTGAAGAAAGGTTTTTTGTACTATGAAAACTATAAGTACCTATATCACCTATCGTACCTAAATATCTGTCTTTATACTTCGCATCCACCCCTTGAGCTGCATCTTCTATAAGATAGATGTTTTCATTTGAGCAAAGCTCAGTTAAAATATCCATATCCGCTGAAACTCCCGCATAATGAACCGGTACAATTGCCTTTGTTTTATTTGTTGTTTTTCTTTTCACATCATCAATATCGATTGTAAAAGTATCTTCACAAATATCCGCAAATACCAATTTGGCTCCTCTTTTAACAAACCCCATAGCTGTTGTCACGTAGGTAAATGAAGGAAGTATCACTTCATCCCCTTCCTTGATTTCTATAACCTGGGCCGCCATATCAAGCGCACTTGAACAAGATGTTGTAAAATAGCTCCTGCTTATATTGAATTCTTCTAAAAATCGTCTTTTAAGTTCCGCTTTGTAATCGATTTCTTTGTACAGATACTTAAAATCTTTTTCATCTACAAAGGAACTATTAAATGGTATTTTCATCAAGCACCCCATATTTAATCAAATAATGTCTTACAACATCATTAATACCACTATCAAAATCATTAAAACTGGAAACTCCTATTTCTCTCATTACCTTGGCATTGGACATTGTATATTTATAGTCATGCCCTTTTCTATCTTCAATGAATTCTATATCGCTAGATTCACTATAATTTGTTCCCAATAATTCATTTGCCGATTTAATTATAAATTTGGCTACATCGATATTCTTCTTCTCTACACCTGTGCAAATATTATAAATATCTCCGTCGTTGCCGCTGAATAAAATTTCTTTAATTATATTTACATTATCAGTTACACTCAGCCAATCTCTTTTTTGCTTTCCGTCTCCATNNAGAGTTTTATTTTTTCTCCTGAAATCAATCTTTTAATGCTTAAAGGTATCAGTTTTTCAGGATATTGATTTATTCCGTAATTATTCGAACTTCTTACAACAATCCCTTTATACCCAAAGGTATTCATAGCGGATTTTATAATCATATCTGCTCCCGCTTTACTGGCTGAATATGGATTATCTGGTTTAAGCGAAGAATTTTCATCAAAAATCTCAGAATTTTCATTTGGTCCATATACTTCATCAGTTGAAATCTGAATAAATCTCTTAACTTCATTATCCATGGCTTTATAAAACAATTTCTGAAATCCCAATAGATTGGTTTCTGTAAATATAAATGGATTTTCAATACTTTTATCGACATGGGTTTCAGCAGCAAAATTTATAACTGCATCAAATGAATAATGATTGAACAGATTATTTAAATCATCATCATCAACAATATTTCCTTTAATAAAGGTATATTTTTTTGAAGTGTTCACATTACTTAAATTTGCAGCATATGTAAGGGTATCAAAATTTATTACTTCGATATCCTTGTTTTCACTTAAAATTAAATTTATAAAATGAGATCCGATAAATCCCGCTCCACCTGTTACCAATATTCTATTCAAATCATTACTCCTCACAAAGAAACCTAAGAATATAATTCTCAGGCTACTTAAGCTTTTGTCTTAGATATGCATCGATAAATGTATCTAGATTCCCATCCATTACGCTATGAACATTTCCCACTTCAGCATTTGTACGATGATCTTTTACCATACTATATGGATGGAACACATATGATCTAATCTGAGAACCCCATGCAATTTGAGAATAATCACCAGCTAGATCATCAATTGTCTCTTTATGCTCAAGTTCCTTAAGCTCAATCAACTTACCCATAAGCATTTTCATGGCAGTTGCCTTATTAAAATGCTGAGAACGTTCATTTTGACATTGAACTACGACTCCTGTCGGTATATGTGTAATTCTAACGGCAGAATCTGTTTTATTTACATGCTGCCCTCCGGCTCCGGATGCTCTATAAGTATCTATTTTCAAGTCGACCGGATTAATATCCACTTCAACTTCACCTTCTATTTCAGGCATTATATCTACAGATGAAAATGACGTGTGTCTTTTTCCAGAAGAATCAAATGGTGAAATTCTTACCAACCTGTGAACACCTTTTTCAGACTTCAAGTACCCATATGCATAACTGCCTTCAATAAGCATTGTCACACTCTTGATTCCAGCTTCAGTGTCTTTTAAAATATCAAGTATTTTAACATTGTATCCTTTTGAATCCGCCCACCTGGAGTACATTCTGAATAACATTTCCGACCAATCTTGAGCATCTAGTCCACCTGTGCCCGAATGAATGGATAAAATAGCGTTATTTAGGTCGTATTGCCCACTTAACAATGTTTGTAGACTAAACCTCTCTAATTCATTTCCAGCTCTAGCAAACGATTCTACAGCTTCTTCAAGCATTGCTTCGTCTTCTTCTATAGCTAGAAGTTCATGCATTACTTTAATGTCTTCAATCTGATTCTCAATAGATTCAAATTGAGCAATTGTATCTTTTAAGCCTTTGCTCTGAATCATTAATTTTTGACTTTTTTCCACATTATTCCAAGCGCTGGGCTCTGATAACATTCTATCTATCTCCTCAACCTTTTGTTTCTTGACATCTAAGTCAAAGAGAAACCCTCAATTCTTTTAATTTTTCTTCAAATTTAACTATATCATTATTATATTTTTGATCTAACATCATATCACCTATAAATCTCTTCCACAGCATTTTTTATACTTCAATCCACTTCCACAAGGACAAGGATCGTTTCGTCCTACCTTTGCTTTTTTAGTTGTAGATTCAAGTTTTTTCTTGTCTTCTTGAATAACCTTTTGATTTTCAAAACTAGTATTCACTTGTACATTAAATACAAATCTCACTGTTTCCTTTTTAATATTATTAATCATCTCATTGAACATCTGGAATCCCTCTATTTGATATGCCGTCACAGGATTCTCATTACCTACGGCTCTTAATCCAATTCCCTGTTTTAATTGATCCATTGCATCTATATGATCTATCCATTGATTATCAACAATTCTAAGCAAGATAATTCTTTCAAGTTCTCTAACTCTATCAAGTCCTATTTCTTCTTCTTTCGCCATGTAAGCTTTTTCAGCAGAAGTTGTTATTTTGTCTTTTAGTATTTCATTATCGATATCTTCAACATTATCGAAGATTAAACAATCCTTCGGTAGGAAGTATTGATGCAGATTCTCGTTTAATGCTTTTAAATCCCATTCTTCACGAAATTTTGAATTAGAAGTATATATCACTATAGCTTCATCAACTACATCATTAATCATATTCCAAATATGTTCTTTAAGGTTTTCACCCTCTAGCACCTTATTACGCTCATTATAAATAATCGATCTTTGTTTGTTTATTACATCATCATACTGCAAGACGTGTTTACGAATGCCGAAGTTTCTACCTTCCACTTTTTTCTGAGCGCCTTCAATGGATTTACTTAAAATCTTAGCCTCAATCGGCATATCTTCATCAAGACCAAATTTATCTAAAACTGTCTTTGCATTTTCACCCATGAAGAGTCTTAATAAATCATCTTCCAACGATAGATAAAAACGTGATGATCCTGAGTCTCCCTGACGTCCAGAACGTCCTCTCAACTGATTATCTATCCGTCTCGATTCATGTCTTTCAGTTCCAATTATGTGAAGTCCACCGGCTTCTTTAACTTTTTCAGCTTCTTCACTTGTTGTCTTTTTAAATTCGCCTAAATAATTCAAATACTCTTCTCTAGCCTTGATGATTTCTTCATCACTGGTTTCGGCGTAATTATCGACAGCACCGATAACATGTGATTCATAACCTTTTCTAATCAATTCTTTTTTGGCTAAATGCTCAGCATTACCACCTAAAACAATATCAGTACCTCTACCAGCCATATTTGTGGCAATTGTCACTGCTCCAAACCGTCCTGCTTGAGAAACTATTTCAGCCTCTTTGTCATGGTGCTTTGCATTAAGCACCTGATGTTTAATGCCCTTATTCTTTAAAAGCTTACTTATATATTCAGAAGTCTCAATCGAAATAGTGCCGACAAGCATCGGTTGTCCCTTTGAGTGTTTTTCCTCGATTTCTTCAACAACGTGTTTAAATTTACCTTGAAGAGATTTATAGACAACATCGCTGCTATCTTCACGAACAACAGGTTTGTTCGTAGGTATTGCAAGAACATCCATATTGTAAATATGCTTGAATTCATCTTCTTCAGTTTTTGCCGTACCAGTCATGCCTGCTAGTTTATTGTACATTCTAAAATAATTTTGCAGAGTAATCGTCGCTAACGTTTGTGATTCTTTTCTAATCTCAATTCCTTCTTTTGCCTCTATCGCCTGATGTAGTCCACTAGAATATCTTCTCCCGTTCATTAAACGACCAGTGAATTCATCCACAATCAGAACTTCGCCGTCTTTTACAACATAATCTACATCTCGCTTCATAATAAACCTTGCTCTTAACGCCTGATTTATATGATGAAAAATTTCTAGATTTGATGGATCCGTTATGTTTTCAACTCCAAAATATTTTTCAGCTTTTTCAATACCTTCTTCTTCAGTCAATATTACCGATTTCGCTTTTTCATCTATAGTTACATCTAATTCGGTTTTTAAAATTTGAGCAAACATATCTGCGATCTTATACATATTAGTAGATTTTCTTCCTGGTCCAGAGATAATCAATGGGGTTCTAGCCTCATCGATCAATATACTATCTACCTCATCGATAATTGCATAATTCAACTCTCTTTGAGATCTGTCTTTTTTAAATATGGCCATATTATCTCTTAAATAATCAAAACCGAACTCATTATTAGTACCATACGTAACATCAGCATTGTAGGCCTGTATCCGCTGTTCCCCTCTAATATCATTTGTGATGACTCCAACAGTCAATCCTAAAAACTCATATATTTTGCCCATCCATTCTTTATCTCTTGAAGCTAGATAATCATTAACTGTAACTACGTGTACTCCCCTGCCATCTAAAGCATTCAAATACACTGCCAAAGTTGCAACTAGAGTCTTACCTTCTCCAGTTTTCATTTCAGAAATTCGTCCCTGATGTAGAACAATACCACCGACCAACTGAACAGGATAGTGAACAAGTCCTATCGTTCTTCTTGAAGCCTCACGTACAACAGCAAAGGCATCTATTAATAGATCATCCAATACTTCTCCATTTGTAAATCTTTCTTTAAAAACATTTGTCATGTTTTTAAGTTCATCATCTGTCATTGAAATATATTTTTCTTCAAGCTGAATAATTTCTTCAGCTGTATCCATCATTTTTTTAATTTCACGTTCATTGAAAGAATTAAATATTTTATCAAATAAACCCATTTTTCCATCTCCTCTTATTTTACAACTACAGTACATTATAACACAAAAAAAGGACTTGAGTTTTCTCAAATCCTTGATTTATATGTATACTGTACCATTTTGCTTTCTTTACGATAATTCTTTCTCTTTGTCTCTCCATATATAAACCATATAATCCCAATGGATATAACGATATCTCCAATAGATAACATTTTAGGAAAGGGGTACCATTGAGGTGTCATCATTATTTTACCTAACATGGCTGACCATCCGCCAACCGAAGTTGATATATAATTTATGATTTCACCGTCAATAATCATGTCCATAAAGCTTGATAATTTATTGTTTTCAATAATAATAGGATTTACAGGCATTTTATAACCATTTAAAATCACTGCAAGAAAATTTAGCATTCCCCCAAATAACATCAACCAAAATCCTCGCAATTTAATATTCAGCACTACTACAATAAGAACAAAAATAATACCAATCAGTTGAATATATGTAGCAAATGAATACTTCGTAAGAAATACAGAAACCAATTGTAGTACTACTCCAATGATAATCAAATACCAACCCTTAATATTGAGATATTCAATGTTATCCATTCTTCCCCCTCGTAGAAAAGATATCACCAATCCCAAAATCATCGCTTCAATAAACATTTAACCCCTCCATCAACCATTATATAGGATGATTCTCATTTTTAGAATAAAACATATTTAAGAACAGTAAAAAAAACACACCGAAACCAATAACTATATCTCCAATGCTAATCGACTTCGGGAAAAAATAAGGTGGTGGTATATCAATGATATCCGCTAATATAATCCAAGTATCATTAGCGGTGTTCAATATCTTATGCCCAAATACCTTTCCAAGCTCCAAATACTTCACCGAATTATAATATCCCAATTTCATAGCTAATTGCATATCAACTGGCATAAATCCTTTATTGATCTGAATAACAAAAAAATTAAGAAAACTACCAAATGCAAGAAACTTTATTCCAAGATACTTGAAATTATAAATAAAAAATACCATCAACAATATATATACTAACAATTGAATGTTATATGTATAAGCAAAAATACTTTCTCTCAAAGAAATGTTGTCGCTATTAATCAAAATACCAGCTATGTACTCAATAAAGAAAGCAATAAAAACTAAATATATTTTTTCTAGTTTTATCTTTTCTAAATTTTTCAATTTTCCGCCTAAGATCAGCCCTAAAACCAATGCAAAAACAATAGATTCAATCAGCATAAATAATAACACTTCCTTGATTCTTTTTAATGGACACTACAGCATCTACAGCTATTGGAGAAAACTGTTTTTCTCTCTCCTCTATAAGTATTTGAATCGCCTTGTCTTCAGAAAAAGCCTTTCTATACGCTCTGTCTGTAGTCATCGCAT
>LGVF01050230.1_pt1 | contig 17908 bp, 18 predicted proteins | sample 469901 | NCBI WGS metagenome assembly LGVF01 (sample SAMN03893561, study PRJNA290197) | marine sediment metagenome | material: sediment; isolation source: combined push core samples #3730, #5133, and #5579 collected at Hydrate Ridge | place: Pacific Ocean: Hydrate Ridge
GTTAGGCTGTATACCCGACTGAATCATAAGTATTAGCCGTCAGAATAGCTTTTGCGCAGTAGTGCCCAGATTCTCTAGCCATTAATGCTGTAACTTCATCCGAAGTGAAGCGATAGACGTGAAAAGAGTCGTCTATCTCTCCAATTCTGAGCCTACTTCTTGGTCCTATGAGCACGATTAAATGATCATATTTGTCGGGGCTACCTACTGATAAATTTGTTCCTTTTGGAGAGTTATGTACCTTTACCTGCACTTTTTCTCCACCAATCTTCCCATCAAAGCCAGGATGCCTTCCACTTTCCTCTAATACCAGCCCGTACTGTTTCACACAAATCCATTCACCTAGATCTCCCAAGACTTTATCTGATCGCACAATCTGTTGATCTTGTAATTTCGCCACGATAGAAAAATACTGGCGAATAAGTTTCTTTTCTGACTCATTCATTTGATTAGCCTAACAGTAAATGGGCGGATCCGCATAATCCGCCGAGTTCTAAGTTTCTGTCCGCCTATCACACAAAACAACAAACATCTGAAAGCTCGGCAACTTATTGTTATTGCAATGGATTCAAATCGAATAGCTAAATATTTAAGGCGTCATATACGGACCCGCATAAGACGCCATTTATGTATGTTCAAAAATGCGTTTCCCGACTTCTGTGAACCAAGCTGGACATCATTCGAAACCCATGGCAGTAGCAGACCAACCCAACGGTTTTTCTCATGACCTCCGGGTGCCTCCCCATAAAAACCAACCAATTTACGGCCTCCAATATTCTACGGATGGGCTTATATGTAAAGGGTTTACTGTCCTAAAAGTTGTTTCACACATTATTCGACCGCAAGGGGAACACTTTTCTGGAAATTCTTACGATCCCTGATATCCAAAACACCGTCTAGAATCCAGTTAGATTGATGGAAGGATTTAAGGCAAAAACAAATGGCTGGTTTGGATCAATAACAGGCGGCTGGATTGATACAACAAAACCTGACTACTACAATCAGATTATGCACCCAATGCTAACCAAAAATCTTCTCGTTCATCCGATCAACAACGCTGGCGGTGTGAGCCTCAGAGAGATGAGCATAGCGTTTGACCATCTGCAAAGTTTTGTGTCCCAAAACTTCAGCGATCTCCGCCAGCGTAGCACCGTTCATAGCCAAATAGGAGGCAGCAGTATGGCGCAAATCATGGAAACGAAAATCCTCAATTTTGGCCTCTTTCAAAGCCTTCTCCCAATCATGCCGAAAATCAACGGGCTTTTCTGGATTGTTTCCAGGAAAAACCAAGTGACTATCAATGCGCCTTACCTTGGATAATTCTTGCAACAGCTCATGCGCCAACCCGGTAACTGGTACCGCTCGACGTTCGTCGTTCTTGGTTTCATGCAACACAACCCGGCGGCGTATGAAATCCACATCCTTCCAAGTGAGGCCCAATATTTCACCCTGGCGCATACCGGAGGATATGGCCAACACCACAATCGGATAAAGCAATCGGCTTCGGCTCTTATGACAGGCGTCCAGAAGCCTTTCCCGCTCCTCTTGGTCGAGAAAGCGGACCCTACCCCTTGGTTCCTTGGGCTTCTTGACCTTGGCCATTGGACTTACTTCCAACCACTCCCATTCATTGACTGCCAAATTGAACACGACTGACAGAGCCGCCATGTAGCGAACCACGGTTGCTGGGCTACGCTGGGTTCCGCGATAGGTCGTTCCATTGAGTAGTTGATCGCGACATTCTGCTATCAAAGCTGGCGTTACTTCGGCCAGCGCATAGGGACCAAGGGCTTCTTTCCACCATTCCAGCAAGGATTTCTGCTTCTGCTGGCCTTTCTTCCGGTGAGGCAGCACATCCCTTAGGTACCGATCGATCATTTCTCCTAGAGTATGTTTCTTAGCCTCAGCAGTTTTAAAATGTCGGCCTTCCCGAATCGCCGATTCGGTCTGCTGCGCCCACTTCTTGGCGTCGGTCTTCCGATCAAAGGTAGCACTCTGGGCCGGATAACCCTTAAGACGTACCAAAACCCGGAACCTAGTCTTACCCTCAGACGTCTTACGCTCTTGGATCACAGCCATATATCCTCCTGGTCTTTCGTCATTCGCGGTGCATCAACGCCACTCATTGTACCGAGAGTGTACCAAGCCACAAAAAAGACACAAGGAGAAAAGCAAAAAGGCCTAACCATAAATGGCTAAGCCTTTGTTTTTGCTTGGTACCCGGGACGAGAATCGAACTCGTACAGGATTACTCCCGAGGGATTTTAAGTCCCTTGCGTCTACCAGTTCCGCCACCCGGGCTAATTTGAAACGCTGAAATACTAATCGATTAGGCTGGGGGCGTCAACGGAAAAGGGCGACGCGAAAAAGTGCAGTTCAGGAGGGGATTCCAGAAACTGATACTTGACAGCCAGTTGAAAAAAGAGTTTCAGTCCCTGCTGGTGGGCGTCGTTGAGATGGAAGGACATGGACTGCCAATAGGCAAGCAACTCCTTCGGAGTCAAACAGGAGCGGCCGGCAGTTTGTTCGGCCAAGCCCGGCAGATCAGCCAGGGCCCGAGTCAAGCCGGCATGCAACCTGCGTTGCAATTGGGCAACCTGCGCTTCTTTGGCCGCCACCGCATCGCGCCGTACGATCCATAGAGCAAAAACAAAGGGCAGCCCGCTGAAAGCATGCCAGAGAGCCCCGAGATCAAAAACGTAGGGCGCCAGTCCAGCTTTGGCTGCCTGCAGAGCCCGGTCACCGATCAACAGGCCGGCCCCGCCCGCGGCGACGACCTCTTCGACTGGGCACTCAGGACACTGCAAGTGCAGCCGGTCAAACCCGTAAACTTCCCGTAACAGAATCTGCATTAGGTGGACTGAAGTGGCCGACTCGCCGGTCACGGCAATGGGCCTATCGGTCAATTCCGCCAAGGGGCAAGAGGAAAAGAGCAATACACTCTTGACCGAACCACAGGCACTGATGGAGAGGTCGGGCAGCAGCAGATAATCGGAGCAGTGACGGCCGTATTCGAAGGAAGAGGCCGGGCAAAGGTCGATCTGCCCCTTGGCCAGCAAGGTGTTCAGTTGAACGGGAGTTCCAGTGACGATACAATCATCGGGCTCGTCAGTCCTGAGGTAGCGAAAGAAGGGCACGCAATTGAGGTAGTCGATGTGGCCGATCCGCAGGGTCATTGGGAGTTAATCATCAGCAGCGGTTGTGATTCATCCTCGAAAACCCCTTGGAATCGCACCCCGTCCGCTTCCAGCAATTGTCCGGAGACCTGCAGATAACGGGTTATGGCTTTGTTATAGTCGGCCAGGGCGGCGACCTGACCGGTGCGGGCCTGGGCCAGGTCTTCTTCGCCTTCAAGCACCTGGCGAATCGTGGCCAGGCCGACTTCCTGGCGCTTTAGCAAAATCCGCAGCTTTTCTTCGGCGAAGGCCTGGCCGCTGGTCGCCACTTCGATCTTTTTATCATTGACTTCCAGCAGGCGGATGGCGGCGCGGATTTCGGTACGAATCTCTTCTTGCAGCTGGGCTAGTTCAGCTTGTCGGCCCTTGATCCGCAACAAGGTACGGCGATGTTCATAGCGAGCGGTGCGATTACCGAGGGGGTAGGATAAGCTCAGGCCGACCTGCCAATTGGGATAACCGCCGCTGCCGATATCGTCGAGATCGTCGTTATAGTCGCCTCCGAGCCCCTTATGGGAGTAGCTGGCCGTCAGATCGAGACCGGGCAGAAGATCGTTGCGGGCCAGGCGCTGTTCGAGATCGAGCCGCTCGAGTTGGCGAATTCGGCGTTGCAGGTCGGGACGCTTGCCCAGAGCCTGTTGTAGGCCCTGCTCCTCATCGACCGCAAGTAGGGGCCGACCTAGGGGTTCCTCAGCTATGGCTAACGGCCGAGGGCTGCTCATGAGCAAGGCCAGTCGGTCGAGGCCGTCGTGATATTCCCGCTCGGCATCCAGCTGCAACCGCTGTCGCTCCTTGAGACCGAACTCGGCTTCCAGAATATCCACCGGCGGCAAGACTCCCGCACGAACCCGGGCCGATGCTTCGTTCAAGATTTTCTTCGCCAAAGCCACCGAAATCTCCCGAAAACGGAGATTATCCCGCAGCCGGAGCAGCTCGTAATAGGCATCGCGAACCTCGGCCAGCAAGGCAAAAGCCACCTCGCGCAGGTCCTGAACCGCCACCTGCCTGTCGTTAACAGCAAACAGAATATCCTGGTCGGCAACGGACCGGCCAAAACCTTTCAGCAGCGGCTGGGTCAGCTGCAGGGCCAGCTCACTCTCGTAGGCCGGGTTGATATCGGGCAAGGGGTCTGCTTTCTCTTCATTGCGCTGATTATCGAAGCCAAGTGTTAGCGCACCACCGCTGGGCAGCTGCTGCTCCAGGGAAAGATCCAGAAGAGAGAACTGGCTGCGATTTTCCGCCTCAAAAAACTGCTGATTAATCTGCTGCCGCGATTCTCCAGTTACAAAATCGACCAACAACTGCGGATCGTAATAGCCGTATTCTCGGCGGACCGCCGCCTGGCTGGCGCGGGTATCGTATTGCTCGGCCCGCAGATTGAGATTGCGTTCCAGGGTGAGACGTATCACCTGTTGCAAGTTGAGAGGGGTTGTAATCGCCAGCTGTTCCGCCTGTGCTGACTCAGACGCGGCACTTGGCAGCGGCGACAGGAGTAATACCAGCAACAGCAAGGGATATGTGTAGTAACCAGCCATAAAGGAGATCCGCCCGGAAGTTAACTCGCTTACTTTCAAAAAAGAAAGGGCCGGGCCAGCGCCCGGCCCCGTTCAGCCTGAAATTGCAATCGACAATATAAGCGATTGCTTCAACATATGGAAATTAGGCACGGCCCGCTACAGGACCATTTTCTCCAGAAAGGAGGTATCAAAAGTTCCTTCGCGGAACTCTTTGTTGCCCATGATTCGCTGGTGAAGCATGATGCTGGTGCGAATACCACCGATAATGTACTCGTCCAGAGCCCGCGCCATGCGCTGCACCGCTTCCTGACGACTGTCGGCGTGCACAATCAGTTTGGCCACCATGGAATCGTAATGGGGCAGAACCGTATATTGATCGTATACCGCGCTATCCACCCGTACCCCCAACCCGCCGGGCGGATGATAACCGTCGATTTTACCGGGAGACGGAGTAAACTTGAAGGGGTGTTCGGCGTTGATCCGGCATTCGATGGCATGCCCCGAGATAACGATATCCGACTGTTTATAACGCAATTTCAAACCGGCTGCAGAACGAATCTGCTCACGAATGATATCGACCCCGGTGACCATCTCGGTGACCGGATGCTCCACCTGAACCCGAGTATTCATCTCCATGAAGTAAAAATTGTGATCGGCATCAAGCAGAAATTCCATGGTGCCGACACTGGAGTAACCGACGGACTTAGCAGCGGCTACCGCACAATCGCCCATTTCTTTGCGCAATTCCGGCGATAAAACCGGGCAGGGAGCCTCTTCAAGCAGCTTCTGGTGACGGCGCTGAATGGAGCAATCTCTTTCTCCGAGATGGATGACATTGCCGTGTTTATCAGCCAGAATCTGTACTTCGACGTGGCGGGGGTTCTCGCAGAACTTCTCGATGTAAACCTCGGGATTGCCGAAACCGGCCTTGGCTTCAGAGCGGGCCGCGGCGAAGGCGTTGGGCAAAGACGCCGGCGAATGCACGATTTTCATGCCCCGCCCGCCACCGCCGGCGGTGGCCTTAATGATAACCGGATAGCCGATATCTGCGGCAACCACCTTGGCCTTCTCGATATTTTCCACCGCTTCTTTGGTGCCCGGAAGAATCGGCACCCCGACCTTGGTTACGGTCTGGCGCGCCTGGATCTTGTCGCCCATCAGACGCATGTTTTCCGGGCTGGGGCCAATGAAGGTGATTCCGCAATTGGCACAGATCTCGGCAAACTCGGCGTTCTCCGCGAGAAAACCGTAACCGGGATGAATTGCGTCGGCATCCGTGACCTCAGCGGCACTGATAATCGCCTGGATATTGAGATAACTGGCGATGCTGGGCGCCGGACCGATACAGATACTTTCGTCAGCCAATTTAACGTGCAGCGATTCGCTGTCCACATTCGAATGAACAGCGACCGTCTTGATGCCCAGCTCTTTGCAGGCACGGATAATACGCAGGGCGATTTCGCCCCGATTGGCAATAAGAATCTTATGAAACATAAAGCTGTCATCTCCGAAAAATCAGTTGCCTGGCTCTCTGGGAAAACTGCAGCCGGCAAGCTGATGCCTGAAACCTGCTTTTAAAGGGGTTCGACCAAAAAGAGCGGATCGCCATATTCGACAGCTTCGGCGTTCTCCTTGAGAATCTTAACCACCTTGCACTTGAACTCGGCTTCGATCTCGTTCATAAGCTTCATCGCTTCGACGATACAGAGCGTCTGACCCTTTTCAACGACCGAACCGACCTCAACATAGGAGTCGGTCTCGGGAGAAGGGGACCCATAGAAAGTACCGACAATGGGTGAAGTCACCTCTTCAAAACCGTCGTCAACAACCACGGCCTCGGCTGATTCCGTTGCCATAGCGACCGGAGCAGCGACCGAAGACGCTGCAGCCGGCATGGAGACTAGCGGCATGGTCGTCGCCACTGCTGCAGAACCACGACGAATGACCAGTTTTTCGCCACCACTCTCCAATTCAAACTCGGTGATGTCAGTTTGGGTTACCATTCTGATCAATGATTTAATGTTCTTGATATCCATGAAATTTCACTCCTTGCCACAATAAAAAAACGGACCGTCCAAGTCCTGCCCTGCGACCTTTGGCCAACAGGGTCACTATGGATCCATCATGCGGGCAACAGCCTGAATTCCTTTGGCAGGCGGGTTATCCGCCGATGGCCGTCAGCTGTTACGTAAACCATATCTTCAATGCGCACCCCGCCAAGGTCGGGGATATAAATACCCGGTTCAATAGTGATCACCATGCCCTCTTCCGCCAAGACCTCGGACTGGGCAGAAACGGCCGGATGTTCATGCACCTCAAGCCCGACCCCATGACCAAGGCTGTGACCGAAATAATCGCCATAGCCATGTTCGGCGATATAGGACCGAGCAATGTCGTCGATGTCCCGTAAGGGAATTCCGGGCCGCACGGCGCCCATGGCTCGGTCATGGGCCTCAAGTACGATGTCGAAAATCTGCCGAAGCTTAGCCGAAACCGGCCCGACGGCAACCGTCACCGTTTCATCCGAATGATAACCGCTCCAGCGGGCACCAAAATCGACGGTCACCAGATCGCCGGAAGCAATGACTTTATCGGAGGCGATACCGTGAGGCAAGGCGCCGCGCTGTCCGGAGGCAACGATGGTGTCAAATGACTTTTCCTCAGCGCCGAGCCGCCGCATGGCAAATTCGAGCTCTAGGGCGATATCCCTCTCAAGAACACCAGGGCGAAACAGAGGCAGAATTTCCTCGAAGGCTTCAGCCGATATGGCGGCTGCATGCTCCAGAGCGCTCAGTTCATCTCTGTCCTTTGTCCACCGTAAAGACCGCAACCGCTCCGATTCCGGTTGCCACTCGCAACCGGCAGGGCTTTTTTGCCGCAAGCGCTCAACCATGGCATAGGGCAGGCTGTCGGCTTCAAAACCGATTCGCTGCAACCCCAGCTGATTGACTTGCTCGAGAATGCCGTCGAGCTGCACCTGATATTCGCAAATGCTCTGTGCCTGGACCTCCTGGCGGGCCTGCGTCGTGTAGCGGGCATCGGTTAAAAAGATCGTTCCCTTGCGGCTCACCAACAGAGCTCCGGCGCTACCGGAGAAACCGCTAAGATAGCGCAGGTTGGCCCGATCGAGAAACAGAAAACCTTCCAGATCGGCCTCTTCCAGCAGTTTATGTACCCTTTGGGCTCTTTCTTGAATCATAATTTGTTGCCAGCCATTACCCTGTCAGATGCATCACCAAACCACGCAGAGCCAATTGATAGCTGGCTACGCCAAAACCGCAAATCTGCCCTATCGCCACCGGGCTGATGTAAGAATGGTGGCGAAAGGGTTCACGAGCATGCACATTGGACAGATGGACCTCCACCGCCGGGATAGCGACCGCCGACAGGGCGTCTCGCAAAGCCACACTGGTATGGGTCAAACCGCCGGGGTTGATGAGAATTCCGCAAATACCCTGTTCGCGAGCGGCATGAATCCGATCAATGAGCGCACCTTCGTGGTTTGATTGGAAGGTCTCTATTTCGATACCCAGTTCCCCGGCCAGAAGGGTCAGCCCCTTGTCAACATCCTTCAGCGTGTCCCTGCCATAGACCTCGGGTTCACGGGTACCAAGCAAATTAAGATTGGGGCCGTGCAGAACCAGTATCTGGATATCTGCGCCGCTCATCGTAACTCCTCCCTCAACCGAAACAGCTCACGAGAGAGCAGATAACGCCCTTTGCCGTAGTTACCGTTACAGGCCATGGTCAGGATAACGAAATAATCCTCGCTCAAAGCGCGAATAAGCACCTGGAAACGCTCCGTACGCACCGTTACTTCCTCAATCTCGCCGGTATTGAGAATAGCCAGGGTATCCTTCATCTCCTTCAGAACATGGGCATACTCGACAGCAAAGGGGTTGAGATCGCCGGCCTCGCAGGGCCGATCGTACTGGGCCACCGCCAGACCGTCATAGCCCATAAGCACGGCACTATAGCCATCGGATTCTTCAACAATGTCCTGCAGGATCTTATTAAACATGTTCCCTCCGTAGACGTGCCGTAGCCAACCAACGCTGCAAAGTGGCCAGCGGTTCGGGTGGGGTGACGGGTGCGGCAAGAGACTCCTGTTGACCAGCACCCTCAGGCGACGAATGGGAAGTCAGGCGCCCTTCGAGATCAATAAGCTTGGCGCGAGCCTGGCTGTTATCCGGATCCGCCTGCAGAATATCTCGATAGACCTGACAGGCCTGAGACAACAGGCCCTGTTTAACGAAAAGCTCGGCAATCGTGGTAGTGGCGATGGGCGCTTCGCCAGGCGGTGCTTGGTCAACCTGGGGCGCGGCCGCTGCGGCACTGACGGGCTCCTCGGCAACTGCGGACAGGCGATTCAACATATGCTGAATCGAGCTGTTGCCCGGATGGATTTGCTCGGCCCTCTCAAGCACCTGGCGGGCTAGATCGGTTTGTCCCTTCTTAGAATAGATGGCGGCCAGCCCCTTAAAGGCTGCGATGCTTTCGCCATCGAGGGTCAAAGCCTTATTGAAACAACCGAGCGCCTCGCCGGTTTTGTCGCAAGCCATCAAGATCTGGCCGAGTACCACGTGACCTGGGCTGAACCAGGGAAGCCCCTGAAGCCCATTGCGAGCAATATCCAGAGCCTCGTCCAACCTGCCAAGTTGGCGGTAGGCATCACTAAGTGTTACAAAAACTGTTGAATGGGGGTCTTTCGCCAGAATATCGACATAGCCGGCAATTTTATTCAGTAGCGCAGCGTCAGAATTATTCGCCATAGCATCATCCTCGGGATATGCCAGCCTGCAGCGTTTCAGTCAGCAGAAGATTGAGTTCGGGAACTTCTTGGATAAGACAATCACCTATGCCGCGGTTAAGCACCAGACGCAACACCCCCTCTTGGACCTTTTTATCGCGTTGCATTGCTTGGATGTAATCAGCAACAGCATAAGCGGGAGGATCGACAGGCAAGTCGAAAGAAACGAGCAACTCCCTGATAGCGGCAACCTCCTGCGGGCTACAAAGATCGAGTCGACAGGAAAGCTCGGCGGCGACGACCATGCCGATGGCAACCGCTTCACCATGCCGGTAGGCTCCGTATCCTGCAAGTGCCTCTACGGCATGGCCAAAAGTGTGACCAAAGTTAAGAATTGCCCTGAAAGAGCTCTCTTTTTCGTCAATTTCTACAACATTCGCCTTGATTTGGCAAGATCTCTTTACCGTGCGTATCAGCGCTGCAGGATCCTGTTTGCGCAATGATTCCCGTTGTTCCGCTAGGTCATGAAAGAAGTCCTGGTCACAGATCACCCCGTACTTGACAACTTCAGCCATGCCGGCCGCAAATTCTCTGGTCGGCAGGGTTGCCAAGGTGGCTACGTCGATATGCACATGGCGAGGCTGATAAAATGCGCCGATAAGATTTTTACCCAGGGGATGATTGACGGCCGTCTTCCCCCCCACCGAACTGTCCACCTGGGCTAGCAGGGTCGTCGGAACTTGGGCAAAAGCAATGCCGCGCAAATAAATCGCCGCGGCAAAACCGACCATATCACCGATCACTCCACCCCCAAGGGCCAGCAACCCGGATGAACGGTCAAAGCCCTGTTCAATCAAGGCATCGAATATTTTTTGCAGGGTTACAAAGTTCTTATGCTCTTCACCATCGGGTACAACAATGGTAGAGACAGAAAACCCTGCAGCAAGAAGAACCTGCTGTACAATCTCGCCATAGTAGCCGGCGATGGTCGGACTGGTGATGATGGCCACTTGGCGAGGAAAGTCCACCGCCTGAAGAGCCTCGCCAAGGCGGTCAAGGACACCATGACCGATCCAGATTGGGTAAGTCCTGTCTCCCAATCCGACCGTCAAACATTCTAGCATACTCGCCATCAATCCTTCGCTCTCGTTAAAATTTCTAGGACCACTTCATCGACATTCCTGCCATCGGTATCGACGATGAGATCAGCCTGTTCGTAAAGGGACAGGCGCTGCTGCCAAAGATTTTTGATATCGGCTTCGCCACACTCGGCGGTCGCCAGTGGGCGATCGATCGAACCGGCCAGCCGGGAACGGAGGGTTTCCCAATTAGCCCGAAGATAAATGACCGAGCCGAGACGCCGCATAAGCTGCCAGTTCTCCTGGTAACCAACAATTCCACCACCCGTTGCCAGAACAATCGGACTCGCATCACTCAGGGAGCGCAGTGCTTCGGTTTCATAGTGACGGAAGGCTGCCTCACCCTGATCGGCAAAGATAACCGGAATAGTGCGCCCCTGCTGTTGTACGATCAAGGCATCGAGATCGACCAGCGCCAGACCAGACAGTTTAGCCAGAACGCGGCCGACAGTGCTCTTGCCGGCCCCCATGAAGCCAATCAGAACAATGGCTTTCTTAGAAGTCGTGGACATATTGCTGATAAGCATCCAGATTTTGGCGAATCTCTTCCATGGCATCGCCGCCGAATTTCTGCAACATCGCTGAGGCCACCTCAATGGCCACCACCGCTTCGGCCACTACGGCAGCAGCCGGCACAGCACATACATCCGAGCGTTCGACCACAGCAGCAAAAGGCTCTTTGGTTTTAAGGTCGATGGTCTGCAAGGGCTGATAGAGGGTCGGAATCGGCTTCATCGCCCCTCGCACCACCAGGGGTTCCCCGTTAGTCATGCCCCCCTCAAGACCGCCAGCACGATTGGTACGACGGCGAATCTGCTCGCCCTGCTGGATAATTTCATCATGAACTTGGCTGCCGGGGCGGCGCGCTGCCTCAAAACCGAGACCCACTTCGACCCCTTTGAAGGCCTGGATGCTCATAACCGCTGCAGCCAGGCGACCATCGAGGCGCTTATCCCAATGAACATGAGAGCCGAGGCCAACAGGCAGACCAAGTACTACGACTTCAACCACCCCACCCAGGGAGTCACCGGCAGCCTTGGCGGCATCGATAGCACTAATCATTGCCTGCTCAGCGGTCGCGCAATAGGTACGGCAAGGAGAAACCTCGCTGCGTTCAAAGCGTTCGCGGTAGTCCTCGATTGGAGAGTCGGCACAAACCCCTCCGATCTCGGTAACATAGCCGAACACCTCGACACCCAAAGCACGCAAGAATGTAACACACAGAGCGCCGACCGCAACACGGGCCGCCGTCTCCCTGGCGCTGGAACGCTCGAGAATGTTGCGGGCATCATCCTGCCGGTATTTGATCACGCCACTTAGATCGGCGTGCCCGGGCCGCGGATGGGTGATGGCGATATCAGGCTGGCGGTCCTCCGCGGCCGAAGACATGGCCTTCTGCCAATTTTCCCAGTCGCGGTTTTGAATCGAGAGAGTAATCGGCGAGCCAAGGGTCTTGCCCCAACGTACGCCGGACATAAAGACCACCTGATCCCGCTCGATCTGCATTCGACCGCCGCGGCCATAGCCTTCCTGACGTCTCGCCAAGTGACGGTTGATGTCAGAAACGCTAAGTTCAAGATTAGCCGGCATCCCTTCGACAATGGCGGTCAGGCCCGGACCGTGGGATTCACCCGCCGTCAGATAACGTAATTCCATGATTCTGTTCTACCTTTCCCGTAACTCGAAAAAAAGGACAGGCGGGCACCTGTCCTTTTAGAAATGCTGGAAATAATAGATGAGTTGAAGCGGTTTTACTAGTCCAAAATTCGTGGGGTGATGAAGATCAACAGTTCGCGACGCTCATTGCTGACCGAATGGCTCTTGAAGAGATACCCAAGGACCGGAATGTGCTGCAACCAGGGAACACCGCCATCACTCACCTGCTTGTCCTCGATGAAGATACCGCCGATGACCGTAGTTTCACCGTCCTGTACCAGTACCTTGGTCTGAGCCTGCTTGGTATCGATAGCTGGCGCCGAACCAAGGCCGGTCGGTACCGTAGCACCCCGCGAGTCGTTTTTAGCCTCGATTTCCAAAAAGATCGAACCATCCGGATTGATTTCCGGAGTCACCTTAAGACTAAGTTCAGCTTTCTTGAATTCGGTTTTAGTTCCTTCGTCACTGGTGGTGGTGTAGGGAATCTCGGTCCCTTGGGAGATCTCCGCTTCCTCGCCGTTAAGGGTGGTGACCCGGGGCGTGGAAACGATACGCCCGTGACCGGATTGTTCCAGAGCGGCGAGACGCAGATCGAGAATCAACTTGTCGAGGCCGACTCGACCGAAGGTAAAATCCGAAGCAAAGCCAGCGCTGCCGGCAGCAATGCTCGCCGGGTTGAGGGCAAAACTGCCTCCGAGACCGGTATCACCAGCTACACTGGCAGTGCCGGCCGGATTGTTATCGTAAGAGATCCCCCAGTTCACCCCCAAGTCACGGGAGAAGGTGGAAGCGGCCTCGACGATGCGGGCCTCGATCAGAACCTGCCGTTCCGGTGTATCGAGTAGAGCGACCAATTCCTTGATACTGGCAACCGCCGAGGGAATATCAGTGATAATCAGCTTCTTATCGCGAACATCTTCGATGATACTGCCACGCTCCGTCAAGCGCTTGCCGCTCTTGGAGGCGACGGAGCTGACATCGGTATAGTTTACAGTCACCACTTCGGTAACCAGGTCTTCCATTTTCTCAAGTGCACGACTGGCAGTGAACTGCTCTTGCTGCATCTTACGAATCCGGTCTTTAGGCATGATACGCACGATATTCCCATCGCGCAGCATTCCCAGACCCTTGATATCCATGATCAACTCAAGGGCTTGGTCCCAAGGAACATCCACCAGTCGCAGGGTAATGGTCCCCTTAACATCGTCTCCTGCAATGATGTTAAGGTCGCTAACTTCCGCGATCAATTGCAGAATATTACGGATGTTGGCATCATCGAAAACAAGGCTGATCTTCTGGCCGGTATACCCCGGTTTTTGACTAAGATTTGGAGAACTAATGGTCCCAACTGTTGGTGCAAAGGAATTAGAAACAGCCGTATCAGCTGCCATGCCCTCCGCTACAAATTCCTGGCCGGCGGTTGCCGACAAGCTCGAAGCCGGTATAGCTACCGGTACCCGTTGGGTGGCTAAGGGAGCGGGAGCCACCTCAGCAAAGGGGCCATCCTCCACAATGAAGCGGACGATATTGCCTTCTTTTTGCAGTTGATAGGGAACCGGACCCTTCAACTCCACGGCGAAACGTACATCCTGAATACCGTTGGCAAATACGGTATAAGGCGTCACCAGACGTATGGCGCTAGGAAAGCTCGACGGATCGACTGCACGACGCAGCGCCCGACTGATCGCGGCATTTTTGATGCCAAAACGAATCATGTCGCCTTCAGCCACAGGTTCAATCAAGGTTGCCAAATCCGAAAGGGCCAAGGTCAAGACCGACCGTCCGTCCTCCGCTTTGAAATCGACAGCGGTAACGGTTACGGGTGCCCCCTCCTGCGCTGCCGGCTTTGCCACACCAGTAACGGATTTTTCATCCCATGCCACCTGAACCACCTGCCCCGTTGATGAGACAGTATATTCCGGCAGTTGCTCACTGGCAGCATCGAACACAAACCGGGTTTTACTTGAATACACTCCGGTCCTTAACCCCTGAAAGGCGCCCTTCAAAGAATAGGCTTTTTCAGCGGAACCCGGCTTCACATCATACAGATCAACAACCAGACGCGGCGGAGCACCGAGGCTGAAGTGGCGATATTTACCGATGATTCCGTCAGCCATCAACAGTACCTGACCATCCAGAATCTCGACGGACTTGACCTCGGTTGCGGGTTTGGCCATTACTTCACTCGCTGGTTCAGCCTGAACCGCGCCGACCTGCAGTAAACATGTCGCTGCCAGCATCAAGCAAAGCAGACGGAAAGCACTGACCAATCGCGCGCCTGAGGGGCTCCATAGCATATGACGCATTTCACTATACTCCTTGCCGCTTGGGAAGTTGAATCTCCTGCACACTCGTTCGGTATTCGCCAGCAAAATCATAGAACCGTTCCTCTATCACAACCGCATCTTCCCGGATATCGATAACCTGCCCAGCATTCTTACCGATCTTAATCCCCCGTTTTAACACATAAGCTTTGCCACCCGGAGCCATTACCATGGCCATCGGTTCGTTACGGCCGATGATGACGCCAATAAGTCGGAACTGACCAAGGTCGAATTTCTGCAACGGTGTCAGGGGCTGACCGCTTTCAGAAACAGGCTTGCGAATCTGCATCAAAGCTAAAAAGGGGTCGCGACGACCGGCCGCTTCATAAACATACTTTGGCTCGACCTTTTCCGCCTCTGACGGTTTTTCCTGCAGGGCCTGTTTCTTTGTCCCGACCTTCGCCTTGCTCGTCTTAACAACAGTCTTTTTCGACTGAGGAGCGTCCTTGCCACAGCCCGACAACGAAAAGAGAAAGGCAATCAGCAAAAGTACGGTAAGGAAGGATAAGCGCATCATCGTTTCTTCCTTTTCTTCTTTTTCGTGGGCGCGGTACCGCCTTCGATGAACCGGAAGGTAGTCGCCAGACACTCGATCGACAGTAAATTCCTGCCCCCTTGCATTTTAGGGGAGTCTAACTTGAGGTTGTTGATATTAACGATTCGCGCCAGATTGCTCACATCATACACAAACATAGCGACTTCATGATAAGAACCGACCAACTTAAGACTTACCGGAACTTCGGCGTAAAACCCCTGAGTTTTTTCAGCGCCAGGCTTAAAGCGCAGCACATCAAGACCGTTGTCTTTAGCCAGAGAGGCAATACTGGTCAGCAAAGTCGGAATTTCTTTCTTATTCGGCAACTCTGCCAAGGCGCGATCCAGCTTGCGCTTCATGCTCTCGTATTCACTTTTGAACTTAGGCAGGTTATCGGCAATCCGCTGGTCTTCCTGCAACTTGGCCAAGCGAGTATTCTTTTTTTCCTCGAGCTGAACATATTCTTTATGTTTCTCGAGGTAAACAAAATAAACGAACCCTGCCAAAATAAGAGCGACCACTCCTGAGAGCAGCAGCACTCGTTGGTACAGAGGCCAGTTGAAAATCTTTTCAATGGTAGGATGCATATCGTCCAACCCTTTTTATGGCTATTTGGTTTTCTTCCGGAAACGGCCCTTTTCCCCAATCTCGGCGTCAATCAGCACACTTGCTTGTGCGGCGTAAACAGCTACGCCTCCGCGCAAGCGCTTGATTTCCTTGACCTTGGGGAAAATTGCTCGCTTCCCATATGAAAACTGCACTGTGTCCAGTACGAAATTTTAAATGGACACTATTTGGCTTTTGGCACAGCAGGCGTCTCGACCCGACAGGAAATATCAAATTTCTGCAACTTAAGGCCGCCCTGTTTAGTCTGCTCGGTGACCTTGAGTTCAACCCCCTGGCAGTAAGGAGAGGCCTCCAGATCGCGCATAAACCTGGCAACAGTTTCTTCGTTCAGCCCGACTCCCTTGATCGACACACCCCCACCGGACTCCTTGACAGAAGAGAGCCACAGCTTATCTGGCAGGACCCGACTTAATTCATCGAGTAGATGTACCGGCCCGGCCTTCTTTTCCTTCAGCTTAGCCAGAACATCGAGCTTACCCTGAAATTCTTTTTGCAATTTCTTGAATTGGGCGACTTCGCCAAGCGCCTTTTTAAGACGTCGGAGCTCTTTATCGATTTTGGCAATTTCCTTTTTTTCTGCAGAAATCTTCACCGCCACCGACGTATAGAGACCTCCACAAATCAAACAGGTCATAACCAGGCTCAGCACCAGCACAGCCAACTGGCCATGCATCCGGGCTTTTTTCTGAGCAGCTCTGACTGGCAGCAAATTGATACGAATCATTTGTCGCCCAACCTCCTCATGGCAAGTCCCACCCCGACCGCAAAGAGGGGGCCAACAGCCTGCACATACGCAGGATCAAAAAGGTCTTCATCCACCTCAATACGACGGAAGGGATCCAGAATCTCCACGGGCACACCGAGACGTTGCCCAAAAGCTTGAACAATCCCGGAGGTCTTTGAAACGCCACCGCTGATAAACAGTCGAGTCACCTTGTCATCAGTCGATGTCGCAGAGAAATAATCGAGGGAACGCTGAATTTCCTGCGCCAGGGTATCGGTAGCCTCACTCATGACTTCAGCCAAAACGGCAGCATCGATCTCGCCAACTTCCCCACCGAGCTTGGCCTGTTCGGCTTCTTCGCTGTTGATGCCTAGACGCTTCTGAATTTCCTCATTGAACATATTGCCGCCGGTCTGAATATCTCGGGTAAAGACTGAAATGCCTTCTTTGAGAATATTCACATTCATGGTGCTGGCGCCAACATTGATCAAGGCGATGATCTCCCCTTCGTCCACATCGTAATTAGCCTGAAAGGCATTTTCGATGGCAAAGGAGTCGATATCCAGAATAACCGGGCTCAAACCACACTCCTGAAAGACGGCGAGTCCTTCATTGACAAAATCTTTTTTCGCCGCCACCAGAATGACATTCATCTGGGCAGGATCTTTGGGGTCTGGACCGGTAATCTGAAAATCTAGATTTACTTCGGAGATTTCAAAAGGGATGAACTGCTCTGCTTCCCACTCGATGGAAGCCTCAACTTCTTCCTCGGTCATAACCGGCATAGAGATCTTGCGGATAATGACCGAATGACCAGACACGGAAGCAGCGACATTTTTTGTCTTGATCTTCTGGTTTTCCACCAGATTTCGAATACTGTCGACCACGGCCACAGAATCCATAACCGTGTTATCAACAATGGCCTCGGGTGGCAACTGGGCGATCCCAAGATTTAGCAACTGATAACCGCCCTTAACCGCCTTAAGCTGCACCAGCTTAACGGAACTGGACCCGACATCGATGCCAACGATATCTTTTTTTGTTCCAAATAGCCCCTGTAGCATCAAAAAGACCCCATTCTAAGATGGATGGTAAGCAAGAATTGTGATCAGCACCCTCGCCGAGCAAACTGAATTGTTTAATCCTTAGAGCAAAGTACGTGCCAGACACTGAGCACCGATTAAAAGCCCGTGTCGTAGGTGATGCTGGGTCAAGCACGATTCTCTTTTAAAATAGACTAGAACACCGCCGCCTGCAGTTCAAAATAAATCATATACCAACGCGAACAGTAGCGAAAACATTATAATAGGGGCAATTATAGGGCAATGAAAAATACTGTCAATAGAATTAAAATATTTCAAGCACCTGAACAGACTGCGGAATCCTGGTCCCTGACCAGCAACAGCGCCGCCTGCTCTCAGTTATCTCGGCAAACAAAACCTGTTCCTTGAGCCCAAATC
>LGVF01009119.1_pt1 | contig 17846 bp, 15 predicted proteins | sample 469901 | NCBI WGS metagenome assembly LGVF01 (sample SAMN03893561, study PRJNA290197) | marine sediment metagenome | material: sediment; isolation source: combined push core samples #3730, #5133, and #5579 collected at Hydrate Ridge | place: Pacific Ocean: Hydrate Ridge
GCCAGGTAGCTGAGACCTTTGGCAACCAGCTCTTCGTAATCCGGGATCATGCGCCGGCCATCCATCACCAGGTAAGGTGGTTGAACAGTCTCTTCTATGGTTCGCGAAAGGCCGCGAAATTCTTCACAGTCAGATGACACAAAAACGGCTTGAGACCCTTGGATTGCCTCTTTGGCTGTATCGTAATATTCTATCTTTTCGAAAAGAATGTTTTGGGATGGGTCAAATACGGCCCGGGCGTTTTCAATTGCCAAAGGATCGTATGCCCTTATCTTGGCCACGCCTTTTCCAAGCAGAGATTCGATGACTTTGATGGAAGAGGCATCCCGCATGTCATTCGTGCGTTTCTTGAATGCCAACCCCAATACGGCAATGGTTTTGTTATTGAACTGGAAACCGTCTTCCGCAATAGCCCTCTCAATGAGGTAGACTTTCTGGTATTCGTTCACTTCATAGGAGGCTTCAAGCATCTTGGTACTCACGTTTACCCTTCGAAGTTGATGAATCAATGAAGCTATGTCTTTCCCGAAACAACTTCCCCCCGCCCCGTTGCTGACAAATGATCCCCAGGTGCTTATCCTGTCGTCTGCTGTAACCCCGAGTCGAAGGTCCTCTATTTTCACGTTCGGAAAGTTTTCTCCGATCTTTGCTCCAACGCCGTTCCAGAATGATATGTAGGTAAGAAGCATGGTATTTGCCACATACTTTATGGCTTCGGCGGTTTCCGGCGTTGTCTCTATGTATTTTATCCGGACATGATTGACAAATTGAGAGTACACCCTGCGAAGGACCTTGAAGTCCTCTTCGTTGTCACAACCCACCACCACACGGTCAGGCCGTCGTGCCTGGGAAATAGCCGTGCCTTCTGCCAAGAACTCGGGATTGGAAGCAACACCGAAGTTTTCAACACCATGGGAATTCATGATATCCTGCAGGTGTCTTGCCGTCCCAACAGGTACAGTACTCTTATTCACAAAAACGATCCTGCGTCTGTCCTTCCTGTCGGCCAGTATCCCGGCAAGGGTTTCAGCCGCAGCATCATAAAACTTAAGATTAGTGGAGCCGTCCGGATTGGGGGGCGTTGGCAAGCACATGAAAACAGCATCCGCACCGTCTATGGACGATTCCAGATCAGAAGAAAAAAAGAGGTATTTGCCGAGTTTTTCCTTGATAATATCAGTCAGCCCTGGTTCAATGATGTGTTTCTCAATCTCTTCAGTTTGACCACTTGCAAATGCATTGATCTTGTCTTCGTTTCTGTTGTACGCGTACACTTCGTGGCCATACTCTGAACACACGGCAGCATGTACAAGACCGACATATCCAGTTCCTACAACGAGTATCTTCATAGCTCCTTCCCTTCTTATACCTCGGAAGGTTATAAATGGCGATTTTCTCGGTGAGTCATGAGCATCAAGAGCANNACGCCGCTATTGATGTTCATGGCCGGCGAAAAAGTGTCATTTGTGGCCTTTCGAGGTATAAAGGTTTGATCGTACGTTCGGAATACTCAAGTATTCTTCAAAACAGCGTGTTGGCCGGCCCGGAGGTTTGTCCATGCACGGATGGGATGAACGAGGTTCGCTGCCCAAAACCGGCAGGCCAAATCCCTTTATCCATAGTGCTCCTCTATCCAGGACTGGTACTCTCCGCTCTTGATCCGGCTCACCCATTCCTGGTTATCGAGATACCATTGAATGGTCTTATGTATTCCTGTTTCAAGAGACTCCTCGGGAATCCAGGCCAACTCCCGTGTCAATTTGGTAAAATCTATGGCATATCTGCGGTCATGCCCGGGCCTATCCTTGACAAATGTAATCAACTCTCTTCGCGGCAGGTTGTCTTCCCGTTTCTGATGCTCATCCAGAACATCACAAATCATCTCTACAAGCCCAATATTTTCCATCTCATTTTTGCCCCCGATATTGTACGTCTCCCCCCTTTTTCCATGTTTCATTATTGTCCAGACGGCCGTGCAGTGATCCTTGACATAAAGCCAGTCCCGTATGTTCCGGCCATCTCCGTAAACCGGCAATGTTTTTCCTTCAAGGGCATTCAGGATCATGAGGGAAATCAGTTTTTCCGGAAACTGATAAGGACCATAGTTGTTGGAGCAATTGGATATGGTGATCGGCAGACCGTAGGTCTTGTAATACGCCCTCACTAAATGATCAGAAGCAGCTTTTGAAGCAGAATATGGGCTATTAGGTTTGTAAGGGGTCTCCTCCGTAAAAAAACCTTCCTTTCCCAGACTGCCAAACACCTCGTCAGTGCTAATGTGATGGAAAAGTATCAATCGACCCTGGTTCGCTTTTGCCAACTCCAACAGATTAAAGGTACCCACAATATTGGTCTGGATAAAGGCGTCCGGTCTTACAATGGACCTATCTACATGGGATTCAGCGGCAAAATGGCATACAGTATCGATACGGTAATCCTCGAATATTCTGGCCATTCCTTCCTGGTCGCATATATCGGTTTTTGTGAAGATGTAGCGCTCTGGAAAATCTTTTTCAATATCTGATAGATTCTCAGGGTTGCCGGCATACGTCAGCTTATCCACGTTAATCACTCGCCCTGAAAAATCAGATTCCTTCAGGAGATACCGAACGAAATTAGTCCCGATAAAACCACATCCTCCTGTCACCAACATGCTATCCATTACTTTCCCTCTTTTACTTTCCCTCTTTTACTTTCCCTCTTTTACTTCCCCTATCAATTGTTCCCTGAACACGGAAACGAATTGATCCAGGTCATCTTGCCAGTATTTCATAAGATGAATACCCGCTTCCTTGAGGCGTCGATTCTCCAGAATGGAGTTTCGCGGCCTTGTGGCAGGTGTAGGATATTCCTCCGTGGTGCAGGGAATCAATGAGTGCGGCACTCCCATCTTTTCGAGAAAATAACAGGCCAGTTCATACCAGGTGCAATATCCTTCAGAGGAAGCGTGATAGGCACCCCGCCCATTCACTTCAATCAGCTTATCGATTTGCAGGGCAAGCCGGTAGGACCATGTGGGTGAACCGAGCTGGTCGTTAATCACCTTGATCTCTTTCTGAGGATCTTTGAGGGCCAGTTTGAGCATGGTTTTGAGAAAATTGCGGCCTTTAACACCGTACAACCATGCTGTTCGCAATATCATGTGACTGGCGGTTGCCTGCCTTACAGCCATCTCACCTTCCAGTTTGGTCCTGCCGTAGCAGGAAAGAGGATTCGGCTCATCGTCTTCCAGATAGGGTTCGGGCGGCTTTTTTCTACCGTCAAAAAGGAAATCGGTGGAGATATGGATAAGTTGCCCGCCGTGTTTTTCGACCCCGGAGGCCAGGTTTTTCGGCCCCTCAACGTTGACCTTCCAGGCCGGTTCCTTCTCTGTCTCACAGGCATCAACATTGGTGTATGCGGCACAATTGAGTATGATGTCAGGGACGAAACGTCGTATCATCTTATCAACATCCAAAGGGTTAGTGATATCCAGCTCCTTTGGGCTCAAGGAATAGACATCATGAGAGCGCTGGAGGACTTGACAACAGTCGCTACCCAACTGTCCACTGCCGCCACATATCAATATTTTCCTCATAGCTCTCAAGCCCTACCTACGAATCGTCGTACCCCTTTGGGTGCTTTGAATGCCACTTCCAGGCTGTTTCAATAATGGCCTCAAGTTCTGCGTAGCCTGGCTTCCAGCCAAGCTTTTGAGAAATCTTTTCTGAGCCCGCCACCAGGACGGGAGGATCCCCGGCCCTCCTATTTGCTTTCACCAAAGGTACTGTCCTTCCGGTGATCTTTTCGGCTGTCCGTATAACCTCCAAAACGGAGAACCCCTTTCCGTTTCCGAGATTGAATACTTGACTCGGTCCCCCACCCACCAGGTATTCCAAAGCGAGTATATGGGCCTCTGCCAAATCAAGCACATGGATATAATCTCTGATGCATGTCCTATCCGGCGTATCGTAATCAGTGCCGAATATTTTAAGCGGCTTGCCGCCGGCTTCCTCACCAAGGATTGATTTCAGTACCAGCGGAATCAGATGTGTCTCGTTATGATGATCTTCACCCATATTCCCGTCAGGATAGGCTCCGGCAGCATTAAAATACCTCAAAGAAACGTAGCGAAGGCCATATGCTTGGCATGCGTCCTTTAGTATTTGCTCAACCATGCTCTTGCTCCATCCATAGGGGTTTATCGGTTCTTGAGGATGGGCCTCGACTATGGGTATCTCTTTTGGATTGCCAAAAACCGCCGCACTTGAAGAAAAGATAAAATACTTAACACCCGTTTCCTTCATCGCCTTGAGCAAATTGACTGTATTGGACACATTATTGTAATAATAACTGAGCGGGTCTTCTACTGACTCCCCAACCAAGGCAAGGGCTGCAAAATGCATAACTGCGTCACAGTTCGTGGATGTGAATATCTTTTTCAGTAACCTGTTATCAGAAAGATCACCTTCAATAAGTCTTATTTTCCTATCTACAGCGGCCCTGTGCCCAAGGGAAAGATTATCAAACACAGTTGTATTGTATCCCCTTTCCGTGAGCAGACGACTCATAAAACTCCCGATATATCCGGCCCCACCAACAACCAAGACATCCATGCTATCTCACCTCACTGGCAACTCAATTGAAACTTCCTGCGGCAGCAGCGCTGTCATCAAAGATCTCGAAAATGCGATGCAGCCGGGTCAATTCAAAGATTGCCCGCACCGGATCCTGAAGAGAAGCAATTTTTATATTACCTCCCAGTTTATTTACCGAACGAAGGGAAGCGATTAGGCTACCTAATCCCGAACTATCTACGAACTCAATCGCATCCATATCTATAACAAGGTTGACGCATTTATCTCTGGCCAGGGCACTGACTTGTTCTTTCATATCCTCTGCCGAAGAAGCGTCTAATCTTCCTTTCAGCTTTAACACATCAATACCATTCACATGTTCCAACAATATCTCCACTTGGATACCCCCTTTATGGCCTCGATATTGACATCCTGAAAAACAGCTATGTCAATAAAACCTTGATCACCTGTAAACGACTCTAAGGAATTCAAAAGGATCTCACCCAATGCCCGCGTGAAAAGGTTCGAACCTCTGAACCCGTTAACGGTTCGGGTAAGTTAAGATATTTTTTTTGTCATGGTGAAGCAGTTTCTCCCTTTGTCCAACGTATAGGTCACATTGTCCATGACCTCCTTGATAATAGCAAGCCCTCTTCCTCTTCTTGGGACACTCTCAAGGTCATCGGCATTGAATAAAAAAGAGGAGGGACCTTTTTCTCCCAACAATTTTGGGTCCATTGGTATTCCAGTATCATATACACTGAGAATAAGTTCATCCCAACCAATAGTAAAAACTACTTCAACATGGTGACCTTCTTCGGATCCATAGGCGTGTTCGATACTGTTCGTCACAGCCTCGGCAATGCAAAGCTCAATCCGAGAAGACTCAACAGGAACCAGGGCACACAGGCTCTTTACTGCCCTGGCAACGAGGGCAACATTTTCCAGGTTGCTCTCAATAATGAGTTTGATACTCTTACGCCTCATGTTTTTCATGAAACCAAAAAGGTGATTATCCTTATCTCTTAAGTTCCAAGCCAAGCAGGCTGATGTCGTCCTGCGGTTCCAGGTGCTTTCCAAAATCCATCACCGATTCTATGATACCATCTATTATCTCCGAGATGGGCTTATCCTTTAATCTTTGCAGCTCTTCATAGAAGCGTTCCTTGCCATAAAACGCTCCATTTCTGTCCTGATACTCAACAATTCCATCCGTATACATAAATAGCTTGTCGCCGAGATGCAGTTGTTTTCTCCCCTCTTCAAAAGGAAGAATACCACCCATGCCGATAATCGTCCCTCCTTTATCCAATAGGTCCACCATACCGTCCGGATGGAGGATCACTGGCGATGGATGGGCTGCATTGCTGTACCTGAGGCATTTCTCTCTGGTATTCAGGATAACATAACTTATGGTAAAGTGCTTATCAAAGCGCTCTATAGGATATTCCCGGTCAAGTTGATTCAGGACTTCGGCCGGGGTTATTATCTCATAGTAGGGTGGGGGCTTTATGGCTTTTTTTAAAAGAAGACCCATATGCGGATGCATCATCTGGGAAACAGAGACCACCACCAAAGCCGAAGGCACGCCATGCCCGCTGACATCGATCATGTAAACGCCCCAATGATCTTCATCCAGCCGAAGCACATTGAAAATATCTCCGCCAATCCTGTGACAAGGCATGAATCTCCATGCCACATCTATGCAATCAACATCCGGTGGACCCGGAGGCAGAAGGCTTCGCTGTATTCCTGCCGCTGCCCGAAGATCCTCATCTATCAGCTTCTGTTTTTCGAGCAGTTCATTGTTGGCCTGAATCAACTCCTTGGTCAGGCTTCGAATCTTCAATTGAGCCCTGACACGGGCCAGTATTTCTCCACCGTGAAATGGCTTGGTCACATAGTCAGCCCCGCCCAATTCCAAACCCTTTATCTTGTCCTTTGTTTCGGTTTTGGCAGAGAGAAATATGATGGGAATGGGGAGTGTACGGCTATCATTCTTAAGCTCCGAACAAACCTCATACCCATCTTTATTAGGCATCACAACATCCAACAGGATAAGATCCGGCATTTCCCGGAATGTCAGATCGATTGTTTCCACACCATCCTCTGCTTCTATGAGTTCATAACCCTCCTTCCTCAGCATCCCGGCTAAGAGTCTTCGATTAACCGGATTGTCATCTACGACAAGGATTTTCTCGGGCATTGGCTCGCTCCCTTTATGGCAAGGATATTTCCTTAAGTTTCTCCAACTGTTCTACCAAATTTTTGTATACTGTCTCTATACCTTCTAATTTCCCTTCCTTTCCCATCCTTGATATCTCAGTTGACAGCTCATAGACTCGCGTTAGATGTAGGTTGCCGGAAGATCCCTTTAAGCTATGAGCGGCTTCGTGTATGGTCTTGGAGTCCTTTTCATCTATGGCCTGAGAAAGCTGGGCCAGTCTTCCGGGATAATCAGAGCCAAACAGGTCTATCAGCTCTTTTAGTAATTCCTTGTCCCCATCAACCATCTCTAACGCCTTTTCTGAGTCAAACACCGACTTGCTGTTTTCCTGCATCATTCCCCCCTCCTCTAATGTCCATCTCCCTCACCCTATCCCTCCAGGGTCCTAATAAACACCTGCACCTGTTCCAATTCGGCATCAAGTTTATCTAATACTACTAATGCACCACCCAATCTTTCATCCCCCCCCATCTCTTCTATAGCAAGTTCTCGCACACCTTCCACGCTCATAACGGCCGCTGCGCCCTTGAGACTGTGGGCTTCCAGGTTGTTTTTGCGCGAGCCCTTACTGCAGCAGTCAATGTCTGCAATTGCTCTGGTACATGGTGTTACCCATGCCCCTCCGGCAATGATCGAACTATGTTCCGACCATCACTCTTGGCCTGATACAGGGCCTTATCAGCCAACTCCAATAGACCCTTGGGATCCAAAACAGCCTCCCCCGGAAATTGAGAGACGCCGATGCTAATGGTAATCTTGACTTGGCAACCGGGAGCTACTACAAATTCAGTTTGCTCAATCGTGAGCCTCAGACGTTCAGCAAAATCGCACGCATCAGATAGAGATGTTTCCGGCAGCAGGATCAAAAACTCCTCACCACCGTAACGGGCAACCACATCTGATTTTCTCATCATACCGTTAAGCACCTCCCCCACATGCCGGAGCACCATGTCTCCAGCCACATGCCCATGACGGTCGTTGATATCTTTGAAATGATCTATATCCGCCAATAGGAGAGAAGGGTTGGAGCGATAACGCTTGGACCTGATCAGTTCACTACCCAGGTTTTCCATGAAATAGCGGCGGTTGTATAGTCCTGTCAGCCCATCCCTAATGGCAAGCTCTTGCAATTCTCGATAGAGAAAGGCATTTTCCGTGACTATCAATAGTTGGTTGAGTATAGAGGAAAGTGACTTCTCTTCCTCACTGCCCCTGGGGATGACAGGGACATCATACAACGCGACTAATTCAAACAGGTTTTTCCTCAATTTTACCTGTGACCAGTAGACGTTTTCTCCTGCCGGCTTAGGGGGTGGCTCTTCGTTTTCCTCGGCAGTTTCCTGTAATGGCTTGAAGATTTTCACAGTTGCATTCTCAGGGCCAAGGGCCACATGGTTTATTTCTCTTGTCTTTCGAAAGATAGCGCTTGTGAATTCATCCACTATCTCATCACTCACTGAGACTGCGGGCTTTATAAAAATGTATCCCCTATTCTCGTCGCTGATAGTCACCGAGGCCAATCGGTAGTGAATACAGGCCCGTAGAAGGGTCAAGCCTTCATTTGCCGTCTCGGCAATATCAAAAATGGTATAGGCCAAGTTGCTTATTTCCTTTGTAATGTTTGCTTCATAAAGCTTCCTGTCCAACAGGTCATTCAGACTGGAAAGGATATCTATAGATTCTACCGGTCGAGCGATATCTGTTTTAGGTCGGACAAGAGTGGAGGGCTTTTTTCTCCTCAAGAGCTTTTTGATCTCCTTGAGGATTGTTTCAAAAGAAACAGTCTTGGTGAGATAGCTGTCTGCTCCGGTTTCGAGCCCCCAGTATCTGTCTGTGGGCTGGTCTTTGGCGGTAAGCATCACCACAGGGATATCCTTGATACGTAATTCATTCTTGATGAGCCTACAGGCCTGGAAACCGTTCATCCTTGGCATCATGATGTCCAACATTATGAGATCAGGATTCTCGGTAAAGGATAGCTCCACAGCCTGAAGTCCATCGACTGCTTCGATTACCCGGAATCCCGCCTTTTCAAGCAGAGACTTCAACAGTTTCAAGACTGTCGGGTTATCATCTGCCACAAGAATGGATTTCTTGTTCATAAACAACCTCCCCTGGATTCTGCAATCTGTTCAAATCGTGCCATATTGGCAGCCCTGCTGCCGTCCAAAAAAAGAAATGATCGGGATTTACCAGCCTGTGGCCTATTGTAAGCATGAACGGCAGAGCACAAAAGCCAAACCATCCCCCAAAGGGAGGGCAGGTGATGGTCCAAGATGATCACATCCAGGCCTTCCTTGCTGTGGATATCCATAGCCTGGTGGCCGTCCTCGGCTTCAAAGACACGGTACCCGTTTTCCCCTAATGTCTTTGAGATAATACGGCGCTCCGTTCGATTATCCTCAATAATCAGGGCGGATAGATGCAATAGGTGCCGTTTTCCGGTCAACAACCGGTTGACCGTTTGATGTAAGACGTTCTTTTCATAAGGGATTGATATAAAGGCATCGGCCCCGGTGCCTGAGGTGATTTCTTGGACATCACTCCCCGAAAAAGTCGCGGACATGACAATAATGGGGGTGTTGTTGGTTTGAGGAAACTCCTGAGAGCGCAACAGTTGGCAGAACCGCCAGCCGTCAATGCCTGGCATATGGAGGTCTGTGATGATGAGGTCTGCCGGCCCATTATTGTAGATGTATTCCAGGGCCTTTTGAGCACTGGGAAATGATGCTGCCTCAAGCCCTTCCTTTTTCAGCAGACCGACAGTTAATTTAAGCTGGACGGGGTCATCGTTGACGACTACGATGCAGCGCCCCTTGGAACAACCTTTCTGTTCTCCGGTTGCCTGCATATCACCTCACATTGAAGTTATCGGGTTGCCTTACAGATATGCTTACCTCAAACTTATGGTTTCAATACGGCAATATCAGTGATTTTTTAGTGGTGATAAGTCGATAGGAATGAACGATCTGATTCCTGGTCATAGAAAGCAAACTTGCATCCCAAACGGCACTTCGCTTGCCAGGGGTTGTTCAAATTCGTGAGCGCGGCTTCATAGCCTGCCTCTGACCAAAGGGGAACCACCCCTTTGAAACATCCATCCTTAGGAGTGGCAAATGACAAGAACTCATTTTCGAGTCTTCGTGCCTGGGCAATATAGGTGGAATGTAATTTGTGTGTCAAGCGAAAAAAATGCGAAAATTCTCAACAGGTTCGGGTTCCGTTATGCTTACACCTACACGTACACGTACAACGCAGGTAGGTTTTTCTGGCCCCTTTCAATCCGGACTTTGACGTTATCGTGGCGCTCCAATGCTTGAAGTTCCAGAAAGGTTATGTTATTTGGGATAGGCACTGGTCTATTGTTTCTGGGAGGAAAACAGCATGGTGGAATACCAAGAAAAGAGCGATTTCCCGGTGATCCCTTCGGACAGGGAAGATGACCTTCATAATTTGGATTTTGCCGATTCGGCGGATCTCGTGCTGTTTGTCGCAGGCAACCAATTCATGGTCATGGACGAACTGATTCGCGTGTTTCAAGAAGAACACTCCGATGTCAAGACGATCTTCTATGAAACGCTTCCGCCAGGCCTGGAACTGAAACAGATCCTTGCAGGCGGCGCTGTTTTTCAGAACAGAGTCATAGACGTGATTCCCGATATTTACGCATCTGTTACCGAGAAGGCCATGGACCGTCTTGAAAGGAATGGGTTCATTACTAAGGGGGACTATTTCCTCTATCTTCACAACCGTATTGTCCTGATGGTGCCGGAAAGCAACCCCGCAGGAATCGCTTCTGTAACTGATCTGGGGCGACAAGGGGTACGCATTTCACAGCCGAATCCAGAATACGAAGACATTGCTTATTATATTGTCGACATGTATCGTCAGGCAGGCGGAGAAGGCCTTGTGCATCGCATCATGGAGGAAAAGAGGGCCGAAGGGACAACTATTATGACTGTCGTACACCACAGGGAGACACCACTGAGGATCGTGAAGAGGACGGTTGATGTGGGGCCGGTCTGGGCCACTGAGGTTATACACGCGCGGAAGGGCGATCTATCAGTAGATATGGTTGAACCCGGAGAGGACTTGGATCAGAGCGACAGGATCAACTATTATATTTGCAGATTGAAGAACGCTGCACACCCTGAGAATGCGGAAAAGTACCTCGACTTCATACAATCCGCTCGTGCTCAGGCAATCTATGAAGCACACGGCTTTGTGCCTCTATCCCGCTGAGGGAATATACCTCGAAAGCCCACTCTATCTCACCTTACGCACTCTCTTGTGGCAAAAACTCCAATTGTGACCGTGCTAAGGGCGAGCCCTAAGTTATCCCGGTTTTTTTCGCCTTGCCGCATCTCTTACCTTCTCGTACAGGGAAATATATTCCCGAGCCGATTTCTCCCATGAAAAATCCGCCCGCATCCCGTTTCTTACCAGTCTCATCCAGGCCGGTCCATCCTCAAAGAGCTTCAGGGCATCCTTGATCTTGTTCAGAAAGGCCTTTGCTTCATATTCGGAAAATTTGAAACCAGTGCCCTCCCCGGAATCAGGATCAAAGGCATCGATGGTGTCACCAAGGCCGCCTGTAGCCCTTACGATCGGCACGGTTCCGTATTTCAAGGCATACACCTGAGTCAATCCGCAAGGTTCATACTGAGAAGGAATCAGAAACATGTCGGCGCCGGCCATGATACGGTGGGCCAGGGATTCATCAAACCCGATCCTGACGGCAATGCTTTCCGGGTATTTTTCGCTAAACTTGCCCAAAAGTGTCTGATATCTTTCTTCACCGACACCCAGAATGACCAGCCCGACATCAAGCATCAGTAAATCCTCTATCACCTGGACCAAGAGGCCACACCCTTTTTGGGCCACAAGGCGAGAGACTACCGCAAGAACAGGTCGATTAAGAATATGGCGGTCCAAACCCATTTCATGGACAAGGGCCTTCTTGCACGTTGATTTACCCTCCATGTTACCCGGACTGTAGTGGGCCTTGATATGCCGGTCTTTGGATGGGTCCCAGCAACGACAGTCCACACCGTTCAGGATGCCATAGAAGTCGGCCGCCCTCTTCCCCAGGATACCATCCATGCCCATCCCGAATTCAGGGGTCTGGATTTCCCGGCCATATCTTGGACTCACCGTGGTGATTGCGTCTGCATACACAATACCTGCCTTCAAGAGACTGATTTCGCCCCAGAATTCAAGGCCATCCGGATCAAGGACGCTACTGGGAAGGCCGCAGATATGGAGCCTGTCTGACGGGAAAAGACCCTGATAGGCAATGTTGTGAATTGTGAAGACTGATGCCACGTTTGAGAAAAACGGGTCCCCTCGGTAAAGGGTGTTGACGTAGGCTGGGATCAGACCGGTTTGCCAGTCGTGGCAATGAAGGACATCAAATTGAAACCCCATCTTGCCGGCAAAAACAAGGGCAGCCCGGCAGAAATATGTGAAGCGTTCCAGGTTGTCATAGTAATCCCCGACAGAAGTGCCGTAAAGGCCTGGCCGGTCAAACAGGTCTGCCCGGTCAAACAGATAAACAGGAACCCCTTCCTCGGTTGAGGTTTCCAACACGTCACCCCTGAGCGTGGTATTTCCTAAGGGGACATCAAGCCCCTCAAGGACCTTATGAGTATCAAAACCCCCATTTTTCGTCATCCGATAAAACGGAAGGCCTACCCTCACGTCCACTCCAATATCCTTGAGGCAGGCAGGAAGCGATGACGTCACATCGGCAAGGCCGCCGGTCTTGGCAAACGGCGCCACCTCAGAGGCTAAAAACCAGACCCTAAGAGAATCTTTCATGAAATGACTCCAGCATAGGCATAGTTGAGTGGTTGGTATAACGGGAATATTCGGCGATGTATGGAATGTAGAAAAATCCGTGTCTTATGCATTGTCCTTTTCCACAGCTTGCAGCAGATCATGATATATGTCAGGATCAGAATAGGTTACCCGGTTCCATGATGGAATCTGGGTTCCTTCCTTCTCTTGCCTTGCCTGCTTCCAGGCCGTAGCAATAAAATCTCTAAACTGCCGCACAGTCACTTCTTCCTTGTGGCGGTCATAGACCAAATCATTCGATTCTGCATCGTCACTATAACTTTTTACAAAAGTCAAGGCCACCCTATAATATGTATGCTGTAGCATATCAATAAAGGCATCATCAATCGGCATACCGCTTGATCGTATGTAGTTCAGAAAGAACTTGGCGATGTCTACCACCATCCGATGAAGGCCGCCCTTGACATCTTTTTCGGAAAGCTCCTGATGTTTATGCTCATAATTCCTGCCCAGATCGATCTGTGCTATCTTTTTTGGTGTAAGACGATTGTAGACCTCAGACAGGGTGCTGACCTCAAGGCCCCAGTCATAGGCTATGTTTATGGCCCGGGCAAGGCGGGTGACAAAACTGAATTCTCCGGCCAGGGGGTACCGAAACGTGCGGTGATACCGAAAGAACTGTTCCAGTGTCTGGTGACCGCTGTGATGCATAATAGAGCCAAGGGCTTCCACAAAAGGTGCAACAAAAAGCCGCGTGGTTCTCCCCTTCATCTCCATTTCTGTTGGTGAAATACGCGCATAATAGCCCTTACAGAACTCAAGATCGTTGTTCGGATTGGCAGCAGGCTCAATCAGCCGGCCAAGTAGTAGACGGTCATAGGTAACGATATCACAGTCGTGCAGGGCAATCACATCACAGACCTCACTGGCAAAGAGATACCCGAGCGTGATCCACACGGACTGGCCCTTTCCCGGAACACCAATAGGGATTTTCCGATTCTGCAGTTTCTTGAAGATCGCCTGGACCCTCGGTCCTTCAACCCACACCACTTTTATGTCCCGGTCTTTCTTTCTCAGCCGGCAAAAGAACTCTTTGGCCTCCTTGAATTCTTTTTCTTCCTTGGCTCCCCCAAGGGCCACTACAATCGAACACAGATAATTCACCTGGTTTATCTGATCAATAATGTTATCCAGGACGCCCGTCACATGGATTTCCTCGTAGAGAGACGGAAGGAGAAGACCAATACACATGTGTTTGGAAAATTCTTCCAGCTTTTTTTCCAGCCGGACCAGGTGTTCCTTGGGGTCAAACAGATCGTAGAACCCATGAATAGTCGTAATAAAACCCTCCTGATGGAATTCACTCACTGCAACACCTCCTTAGAACTTAGGGACCGCCCTAAACATAAACATTACCTACTGCCGCCAGGTAAACAGCAGTCTCTTCCTCTCCGTCAATTTCCAGCATTGCGTTGATTTCTTGGTCATAAAAGGCCCCGATTGTACAACACCCCAGGCCCAGGGCTGTTGCAGCAAGCTGGAGATTCTGAGCAATGTGGCCTGCATCCATATAAATATAGCGAATACACCGGTTTCGGTATTTCCACATGGAGCGTAGCACCATGGCGGTCCATATGAAAAGCACGGCCGCCCGCCCCACCATGGCCTGGCCCAGTGCAGCGCGACTCATGTGGTTGCTGAAGTTGCCCTGGGTTATCTCCTCTAAGACAAAATCGCGTACATTAAAATGATAGATGCCATGTTTCAGGTCTGAAACACGGTGGATGCTCAGGTAGGTCTCCACAGGATATAAAGCGCCTGCCGAAGGGGCCGTTCTAAACTGATAGTCACGGGCCGGAAGTGTTATGCCCTGGGCAGCCCAAAGCACAGTGGCCAGGGTTGTCGTACTGATAGGATCAGCGGAGTATCGTCTCTTGGAACGTCGCTGGTTCAAGATTCCCCACAGACTGTCTGTTTCTTCAAAATCAGGCCTCGGCAGAGGGATCCTGGCATTGTCCGGGTAGGTCTTATAGACCGGAGGTCTTGGGATTTGCCCGAAGTCACCCCTGTCAAAGATTGACTCACGGTCATATTTCGTTTCTTTCACATACTGATAGGCAATCCCTCTTTTGTACGAACTCATAGCAGGCCTCCCGCAAGCCGAAGGTTTCTCTGGCGTTGGAGTGCAACCCCAAAGTATTTTCGAGTCTTGTTACAATATATTATGAACCGGGCATTGTCAATTTTCGAGATTTTTTTCATCAAATACTTTTCAATACCGCAAGATTGTGCAATAGGTACGGCGACGGATCGGCTACACCCTGAGCAAGTGCCCATCCAGAGATTCCCCTCTCCTGGACAAAAGGCTTGGGGGAGAGTGAAAATCCTGATAGTGGAGGAGAAAAGTGAAAAATTACGGAGTAATAAGTACGGAGAAAAAAGATATGGGCCAGGAGAACGAACTCCACGACCTTTGTATCAACACCATCCGTATGCTTGCCGTGGATGCCGTGGAAAAGGCCAATTCGGGTCATCCAGGCATGCCAATGGAGGCTGCGGACATTGGATACGTCCTTTGGACCCAGTTTCTGAAACACAACCCGGCCAATCCTCAATGGCCAAACCGGGACAGGTTCGTCCTTTCTGCTGGACACGGGTCGATACTCCTCTATGCCCTTCTTTTTCTGACAGGCTACGATGTTTCCCTTGAGGATATCCGCCAGTTCCGCCAGTGGAAGAGCATCACACCGGGTCATCCGGAATACGGGCTCACCCCGGGTGTGGAAACAACGACCGGCCCTTTGGGCCAGGGCTTGTCTAACGCAGTTGGCATGGCCATGGCTCAGGAATATCTTGCCCAGCACTTCAACCGGCCCGGATACCCACTTGTCGATTATTATATATACCCCCTGGTCAGTGATGGGGATATGATGGAGGGAATTACCTCAGAGTCGGCCTCCATAGCAGGCCATCTCGGCCTGGGTCGTTTGATTTGCATCTACCTGGACAATAGCATTACCATCGAGGGAAACACCGACCTTACATTCACCGAAGACGTGGGCAAGCGGTTCGAGGCATACGGCTGGCATGTTCAAAAGGTCAACGGCTATGACCTGCCTCACATTGCCTTTGCCCTGAGTACGGCACAGGAGGAAACAGACAAGCCCTCCTTGATTATTGCCCGCACCCATCTCGGATATGGAAGCCCCAACAAACAGGACAGTGCATCGGCTCATGGAGAGCCCCTGGGAGTCGAAGAAGTAAAACTGGTTAGAAGACAGCTCAACTGGCCTGAAACATTGTTTCATGTACCAGAAGAGGCCCTTACGCATTTTCGAAACTGCCTGGACAAGGGTCGCATGTGGGAAGCAGAATGGACATCCCTTTTTGACAATTATGCCAGGGATTACCCGGATTTGGCCAGACAATGGAACGAGTGCCATCAGGGAAAATGGCCCGAGGGCTGGGAAGAGTGCCTTCCCATGTTTGAGCCCGATCAGGGCACTACAGCCACCCGCAGCGCTTCGGGCAAGGTCCTTGAGGGTGTGGCCCAGAGGCTATTCGGGCTTTTGGGCGGTTCTGCAGATCTTGCACCCTCTACAAAGACCTACCTTAAGGGTCTGGGCAAGATCAAGGTGGATCCTTGCGGGAGAAACATCCATTTTGGCATACGCGAGCATGCCATGGGAGGCCTGTTGAATGGCATGGCCCTGAGTCACGCCCTTGTACCTTATGGGGCCACATTTCTGGTCTTTTCCGACTACATGCGGCCAGCCATACGGATGGCTGCATTGATGAAGCTTCAAGTTATCTATATTTTCACCCATGACTCTGTTGCAGTGGGCGAGGATGGGCCCACCCATCAGCCGGTTGAACACTTGGCCGCTTTGCGCGCCATACCCAACTTGGTGGTCCTTCGACCGGCAGATGCCAACGAGACAGTCTTTGCCTGGCAATTTGCCCTGAACCGCAAGGAGGGCCCCACCTGTTTAGTCCTTGGTCGACAGAAAGTCCCAATAATTGACCGGACACTGTATGCCTCACCTGACGGCCTGTTGCGGGGCGGCTATATCCTGGCCGAGGCACCACAGGGCAAACCGGAAATCCTGCTCCTGGCCACAGGCTCGGAGGTCCACCTGGCATTGTCCGCCTATGAAAAGCTCGTTGAGGAAGGAATTGCTGTTCGGCTCGTCAGCATGCCGAGCTGGGAGGTCTTCGGTGACCAGGAGGCAGACTATCGTGAGAAAGTATTGCCGGCCAAGGTCAAGGCACGACTTGCTATCGAAGCTGGTGTATCCATGGGGTGGGAACGTTTTGTGGGCTCTGAGGGCAGGATAATGGGTATTGACCGCTTCGGAGCTTCTGCACCCGGGCATGTTGTGTTAGAAAAATTTGGGTTCACTACTGAGGCTGCAGTTGCGGCCGCAAAACAGATACTCGGAAAGGCATCTTTCAAAATCGAGCAAAAGTAGTTCACACTTTTTTCGAAATGAAGGCCGGGTTTCAGTGTTCAGTGTTCAGGTTTTGGCCGTCTCACTCCTGACACCTGAAACCTCAATGCAACCAAAATGCCAGGAAAACGTGTAAACTGACTCATGAAGGATGCCCTGGGAAGGACACTATTTTTCTGAAAAGCTACAGACACTGGGAAGGAAGGGACACATGTCAAAACACAAGAAGATTGAACGACAAAGAGAGATAGACCGCAGACGGCGCCGCCGTAAAAAGAGAAAAAAACTGCGGGCCAAGGGTTTATTGCCCGAAACAGACAAGTAGGATGGTATAGTATTGCGGATTGCGGAGTTAAGCTGCACATCATTTTGGCATAATTTCACATGGTTATCAGGACCATTTGTATTTTCTCAATAAGTCTGGGTAAATCATGTTTTGTGACCATCCACTGGATTCCTGTGCCTGCCCTGGACTCTGATCCAGGGTTCGCAGGAATGACGGGTAGTTACATCCAAACGTCATTCCGGCGAAGCTTGTCCTCGACCCGATCGGGGAACCGGAATCCAGACATCTTACCCTGAGTTATTGAGAAGTTACGACCATTTATCCCGCAAATTTGCAAGTATTTTCCTGAAAAGCTATATGAACTCCAAACTACGAACTACGAACTATGAACTATGAACTACGAACTATGAACTATAGTCCTTAAGAAAAAGATTTTGGGGTCAACATAGCTTTGTAGCGAAAAACAGCGGGTTACGGGTTCCAAGCAAGCTCAAAGCTGAAAGCTGAAGGCTCAAAGAAAAACCATG
>LGVF01013420.1_pt1 | contig 17766 bp, 5 predicted proteins | sample 469901 | NCBI WGS metagenome assembly LGVF01 (sample SAMN03893561, study PRJNA290197) | marine sediment metagenome | material: sediment; isolation source: combined push core samples #3730, #5133, and #5579 collected at Hydrate Ridge | place: Pacific Ocean: Hydrate Ridge
GTCTTGCGGGTGATGGATGGCAGCGAGAGGCTCCAGCCAAAGCCAAAAGGTCCGTTGCCGGCGCCAGAGTCGTATGAGAGTGAGAGTTGGGGACCGAAGCCAGAGCGACCGGGTGTGACTGCGATAGGGACATTGAGAGAGCCTGTGCCTGTTACTGGATTAGCTGCGAATTTCTCGCCGATGCCGCGAATCGCTCCTCCGCCTTTCGGGAGTGATATAGAAGAGGAAAATCCACTTTGAGCGGGTGCTGCTTTACTATCTGCAGCATTACCTGGGTTTTGGGTTCGATCTTGTGCAGCAGTCTCCTTTGAGGATTGAACTACTGGCTGACCATCAGACCTTACACGAAAACCACCACACATTTGCATTTTGTATCATCACCTTGGCGATGTCCTCGCATCAGACTGCGCCCACGTGGCATTGTAGCCACAGAATAGGAAAGCACGTGAGATCTCGTCAATATCGTGCGGGATAATGAACGTCCCGAGGTCGTCATACCCACTCTGACTCAGTGGCCCCAATCGAATATCGAGAACTCCATGATAGAAACTTGGCCACTCGGCACTAGCGATGCAGTAGATATTCCGTATATTACCTTCGCATGGATCTTCACTTATATGTCCGGTCCTTTGACCAACCTGGAACTCGATGATCTTATGAGCACTCGGCTTTGCTCCCGTAGCTTCGAAGAAGAGCTCTAACCGGTTGATCTCCAGATCCCTTTGACCGGGAAGGAACGGGAACATGTTGCGGTTTAACCGGAGGCTGAGTTGTTTCGGTGATTTGTCACTATCATCAGAGTTACCCTGGAAGATTTGCCATGCGTCTGGAAATTCGTGCTTGATGTCGAAGAACCTCAGACCATTGCCGGGTAGGTACTGCTGCGCAACCTCGTTGGCTGCTTTTCGCAGTACTTCTCCCCCCTCGCGTGCGGTATAGTTCAGGTGCAGAACCACATCGTTGATGGTATCTACATCGAACTGGTTGTTCTCCTGCGGGAGCTCGATACGCCAGCGGCTGACTGCACCTGCAAATTCGAAGGGCAAGTAGCGTTCGTCACGGAAGTCGAGCTCGAACATTCCTGAGTCATTCTGGCCGCTGGAAGTGGCAATGGCCTCGGTAGCTGCATATAGTTTAACAACACGTGGATCGTCGGGTAGAGTCTCATAGCGATTCTTTGGCTTACCATCCCCGCAGCAAGAAGCTGGAGGATCGATTAGGCGTGGATCCACACGCGTTTTGCTGCTCAGGAGCGTCAAGCGGCAGTGCACTCCTATGTACGGTCCCACTACGCACGGAATTGTCAGTGTCACGTTCTTGATGCGGCGCATGTAGTGGCCGGGATAGTCATGATCGAACATACACTCAAGTACTTCAATCTCACAGTAGCCGGTCGCCTTGAGGCACAGGAAAGCCAACGGGAAGTTGAGACGCAGGGAAATATGCTTGGTCAGCTCGTACTCACGGCAGTTGGCATCGATATAGGCCTTCTCCATCTGGCGTAGAGCCAATTGCAGTCGTTCACCGGCCAGTAACCCCTCATGGAGGTTGTCCCATGCGTCACTGGGAAGGAAGGTATGCGCTGTATAGCCTCGTTCATAGTTGAACGCCCGCTGAGCCTTCCGCGCAGTACGCAACGCCAGCTCATATGCCTGGTAGTGCAATGCGGCCGTCTCCTGCTGTAGGAATAGATAGAGCTCATGGCTCGTGAACTTGTCGCGCAAAAAGTCCTGTACTTCGATGGCGTGTTCTATCTGTTGCTGGTGGTTATTCAGCTCGCGCATAGCGATATCCCGCCTGCGCTCGGCCGCGAGAATCTGCCGCTCTATCTGCTCTATCTCGATACCGATGACCTCCACTTGGTGGCGCCACTCGTCCTCACGACGGTCCCAGCCACCTTTGGTTAGGCTTAACGATGCGCTTGTGTTGGCAATTTCGGCCAGAGCATTCAAGATACGAGCTCCGGTAGCAAACCCTGTGGCCAGTTTATTGCCCAGAGGAAGCTGCTGAAACTCAAGAGGCGAGCCCATGATTCCGGCAACCCCAAACCAGAAATCCGGCACCATACCCATACCCTGTGCGATCGCCTCGGAGACGTTGCCCGCAGCACGGGATGCCATCGAGACGCCGGTAAGGGCTTCATAACCAGTTTCTCCGGCATTGAGCCCGTCCGCGATCAGTGTATCGAAATATCGCTTGCGAGTCTGTGCGCCTTCCTTAGTCTTCCTTAGCGCCTGCACTTGCCAGTCGGCTTCACGCCACTGGTTCTGGCGCACCTCCTGTACGAGTTGCAGAAGCTGCCTCTCATGTGTCGTCCGAAGTGAGGCAAGATATTCGGCGTCGCCCTTCTCGTAGGCAGCAAGTAACTCTGCCCCGAGCCCCCGCACCTCACCTGCCAACTCCAGCGCCTTCTGCACAAAGAAGACAAAGCGATATGGGCTGCAGCACCACATGCACCAGTCATCTTCATCTTGGCATACGTGCACGGTGGTCTTCCAGCCGTCGTGTAGCAGGCTGTTGCCCCAGTACGGCATATCAATGTTCGGTCGGCCATTACGCAGTCGATAGGCGTTGAGGCAGTGATGGATGAGTGCGAGTCGATCCGATTTGCGGTCGTACAGCGCCATCAGCCGCGGGTTCAGTGGCGCAGGGAGCGGCACGAAGGCGGCTACAGTCATGGAGTTCTTCCCATCGTCTTGCTCAAGCACTTCGGGGCGTGGACCTAGGACTCTCTCCAGAGTGTTGAACATGACTGTGGCCTGCTGGAAGACCTCAGGTGAGTTCCGACACATCAGCGCATCACCCCACTGCAGCAACGTTTCGAGGTACTGGAGCATGATCGCGCGATCGCTGGCCACGACGTCGCTTACCGGTGCACTGGGGCAACAGGGCTCGGAATCGCTGCCGCTGAAAAGGGGTGTCATGACCATCATGACCGGATCACCTTCCATATCATCATTCGGTGGAGACATTGTGTTCTGATCAGGGCATTGTGCCCATGTGTTATCCTGTTGCAGCGGATTGAAGACGAGTTCATACCACTTTAGGGCCACCTCAAATCGGCAATGAGCACGCAGCGTGCCCGCAACAGACATAGCCACACTGAACATCGACGGCGGCTCCAGCTGGGCACCAGGCGCAAAGTATGCGAAGAATGGGTAGGCTTTCAGTCCGCCTGGGAATCCCGTCGTCACCGGAACGGGAGAAGCCACCACCTGAGGTAGAACTACTGTCGAATCCGTCGCCATGTCGTACCGGAACCCGGGTAGTGATTTGTCTCTATCACTCGATGTGGGGTCATAACCGGGAAACGGTAGTCCCCCTGTCACTTCGAATTTGAGCGAATCGGCAATTCTGCCTTTGAAATCGAGCTGAGGGGTTGCACCAGCCATGATGCGTAGGCCCTCGTCCGATCGCCGGGGCTGTTTAAACTCGCCATTGTGGAATCGGCACCAGAAAAGGTGGACCATCGGCCCAGAGTCCCAGTGCAACAAACCCGGAAGCTTCTCATCGCGGTGCCAGTATGTAGTATCGTTCTGGGGATCATCTAGCGGCTGGGCACTCAGGTCTGCGTCCTGGCTGACCTCGTCGAAGTAGCGGGAGTCCTGTAGCCAAAAGTAATACTCGTCGATAAAGGGCGGTTGTATCCAGTCACAATCGATACAGCAGCCCTCTTCGCGCGCGGTGTTCCTGGGAACGAATGCCGTTGATGCCGGTGGCACGCCAGCAGCCGCAACACGAATGAAGCGCGTACCGAGCCGAATGGCTGCCTGTATCCAGAGCGGCATACGCTCAACCGTTGGCACCTCTGAGCCTGTGACTATACTGTGGACCGCGATGGGTCCTTCGCTACTAACTGTCGGGCTCTCCACGATGGGAATACCCTCGTTGTTATTGCCTTCGCCACCATTGCTCTCGATGCCAGCATGGAGAATCGGTGCGAGCCACGACGGCCGTGCGTCACGCTCTGGTGTGCCGAGCAGACCGAGACCCTCTGGCACGGGCCCAGGGGGGAATAGCCGGATTTCCGCCGGCTCACGGGCCTGCAGTGTATTGAGCGAAGAGTAGGTGGGAGATTGCTCATCAGGCCACCACTCCATGCCTCCTGGCACCGGAACGGTCAACGTCGATCGGCGCAACTCGCTTTCCAAGAAGCGGAACGCTTCGGTCTTCCGCGCCTTCTGCAGTTCGTCCCAGTGGATCCAGTTCTCACGATAAATTTCGCGGCGCTTGCATGCCTCCCAGATGTTGAAGGTCGAGAAGCGTCGGTCCCAGAGCAGCACAAAGGCTGGTGAGACTATGAAGCCCGGTTCAAGGCCAAGCCGGGCACGTTGAACAAAGGTCTGTACAGCGCTGATAGCATCTTCAATCCGGCTCGCCTTCTCGCAAATGCCTGCTTCGACGTTCTGAAGCAGCAGGTCAGTGAGGTCTCGGGCCACCTGTACATGCATGCCCCACGGCAGCGAAACGCGGCTCATACCGCACAAGTAGGCAAGCAGGGCTGCTCGAGCGCGCTGGCGCAGGCTATCGTTGATTTGTTTTATGTCCTCATATCGGTATGGTTCGCCATTTTCGATGCAGCCTTCGCGGAAGAACTTGGTTAGGTTCTTATTCCCTGACTGTATCTCAGGGGGCAGGACTTTGCTTGGGTCACCTGAAGCCCAGAGATCGGGCCGAACGTCGCGAATGTCCTTAGCGAAAAAGTGCAATAACAAGGAACGAATCCACTTCTCTGCCTGCCAAGCCCGAACTGACCATCGTTCGTCTTCCAGGTTGGCACTGGAGACATCATAGCCCTGGTAATATTTCAAGACCAATGTAGCATGGCGAAGGTCGACGCCCATGTGGCGGAGCAGATGAGCAGGATCGTCTGGGTGATTCTCAGCTGCCTCATGGAAGAGCAACCAGACAGGACGTTCTGGAGATGTCTGTGCTTCCCTGCGGATGGTCGTGTAATCGAAGATGCGCTCCCACCAGTCAAAGAGCGCTTGCCGCCTCTTGACTGAGGGCTGAGCACGTTGATCCTGGGCTGGTGCAGGCGGGTGGTAATTGTCAAGCACAGGGAGGAAGTTGAAGTCAAAATACGCATGGTGTGCATTGAATATTCCGCCACTTCGATAGTATGATGTTCCAATGAAGTCTTCAGCATGAGCAAGTATGTAGCCAAGTTCAGACTGTCCATCATCTGCTATCGGTTTCGCTGATAGACCCAAGCGATGCGAAAAGAGTAAGGCTTTGTAGGCCCGTTGATAGGTCCGCCGAATGTCTCGCAGGGTGCTGGTGAAATGCAGTTCAAGGAAGCGTTTGGCAGCGCAATCTGCAACATCATCGGTGCATTCGATCTGATCTCCAAGTGTTTTGTCCTTGAAATCACGGAACAACTTGTTAAGTGGGATGGCTATGAGCTTGTCTGAGCTGTCTGGTCCCGCGTATTTCAGCTGGAACCCGGTGGTTTGCAGACATACATTTTCCAGGCGATCGAAAGCAGGTTTGGGCTGTACGAATTCCACGGTTAACTGATAGGCTCCGCTCTTGAGCGGTAATGGTGTCGAGCACGCAGCAGGTGCATGTTCATCGGGCCAATTGTGACTGAGCAGGATCCACGTTTTCTGTCCCCTCTTCAGTGTCACTCGCCAGTGTCGATCTTCTGCAGATTTGAAATCTGGCTCGACCTCATCCTGGGTGGGAGCACCAGCTCGAAACTCGTATGTCCCTTCATTCTCAACAAGTAGCACACCATGCCAGTACACACTGAATCCCTGTGAGGCTCCAAGTATCGTGCCATCTGGGTTCGACATCGCAAAACCATTACGCACACTCACAAAACGTTCCTGGTCGTGCGTGAATGTTAGGCTCATGGCTGGCAGGATGGTCGGAATGGGGGAGTTCCAGGCATTTTCTACTGGGCCGAACGCATCCATCGGGCCTCGGACTTCGCGCCAGATGAACGAATCGTCTTCAGGAGTGAATTTACCAAGTAGCCCGGTACCTGTGAGGCCTAGCAATGCTGCAAACGCACCACCATTAGGTTGAGGTTTCCATGTGATTTCGGGTACTTGTCCGCTATCCGATTCCCAGGAAGTCTTTGCTAAATTCTCGTCAGAGAGGAGGTGTTTCAGCAAACGCCATGCCACATATACACCATCGTCCCTGGAATGTCCTGTTATCTTGGCAACATGACCAGCCAGGTGCTCTGCGATGACATGGCAACGTGCGTGGCAAAGCACGAATTCACGCTGGAAGTAATCCCATCTCTTTACCTCATCCGCTTCCTGGATGAGACGTTCGTCTGCTTCGGCGAAACTTGTAAAGATAAATGAAAAAGGAGCGAGGTCTTCTCTTGGTAGGGAGTACAGATCTCGCACCGCAATCCGTTCATTACTATCCAACTGCCTGATGCGGCTAAGCTTAGCGAACAGCGCTTCGTCAGTCAGCGGCAGCTGTGTCCAGAGCTGTTGTGCGGCCGAGTCGTAGCGGAATGGACCGTCTGGTGGCGTGTTCCACATCAGTGCGGATGTGACCGCAAGGTCGACACGGTACTGGCGATTTTTAACATCAACCGGCCTACCACAAGCTTCGAGAATGGTTGGGAAGAATTTCTCACCGATCGAGAGAAGCAGGTTCAGCACATCCGGTGGTAACCCGAATTCCTCTTGCAGTGACGCTTCGATTCGTGTCCATGTCCAAGAGACCACTTCCTCATCAGATATATCTACCGAGAGCAACTTTCGGCGCAAGTCCCACAGCGAGTATTCGTCTTCATCATCTGGTAAGTTAAGGGGCGAGTCGAGCGCCTCATTCTGCGTTTGCAGAGGAAACGGATCATCGCCATCCAGATGGTCATCCGCGGTGAACAGGAAGAGAATCTCTCCGATCCCAAAATCAGAAGCGTAAATTTTAGAGAGGATTTCAGTGAATCGCAGGGTGTGTGTCGGATTAGCATGCCAAGTGTCAGTGATACTACCAGGATCGAAGCCGGAAAAGCGCGAAAGAGGATTCAGGTTTTTCATGAGAAGCTTGATGAATTCTGGCGGGCGGCAGTCGCAATTATGTGCGTCCTGTGCGTAATGTTGAATATGGTAGAGGAGATGCTCTACTGCCCAGGCCCACTTGCGGGCGCCATCTCCAACCCAAAGAGCCAGCAGGTGAGTTCTGTCTGCACCAGTGCCGCCCACCTGGCTATCAGTTTTATCAATGAGTTCCAGTCTGTAGTTGTCTCGCAGCATCTGGAACGCTGCGAACTGGCGGATAAAGTCCGGATTAATCGAGCCGTTTGTGAATAGGTTCAACACCTCGCAGATATCACGGAGCTGTGTAAAAGTATATCTCGCTCCATCCACCTGCTGCAGCTTGCGCCAGAGACGGATGAAGACCGCCAGATGCTTGAGGGCCTTGATCGAATCCTCAGGCTGTACGAACTGGATCAAAAGCTTGTCCAGGCAGCAAGGTTCGCAGTCTGGGAAATCAGAGTCTTCACCAGCGCGGTCGAACTGGACAAACTCCGATTTCCAGAGATCTATGAATTCACAGTAGACAAGGCCAGTGCGCTTGAGAAACTCGGAAACCCTGACGACGAAATGCGTCCAGGGCGTGTTTCCTATAGTGCTTGATTCGAAACCATACAACTCTCGAAGCAGCAGCCGACCTACCGTCAGAGTTACAACGATGTCCTTTGTAAAGAGCAGGTCATACTCCTCAGGAGTGATATCAAGATACTCCCTGGCAATTTCGATCCGGACCGGGTAGCGCCAGAGATGGGGCTGGAACCCGAGTGGTTCCCCAACCGGGTCTAAAACGAACTCTGTGATGTCCTTTTGAAATGTTCGCATACTGGTATAACGGTTCGTACCAAGCTGCCGCAGATAAGATCGAGAGATATCGAGCGGTTGGGAATAAGGCAAGAGTGGCGAGGTGAAGTCTTTCTTGAGCCTATCGTAAGCACCGGGTTGTGCGATGGGAGTGGCTGGTGTGGAGTGTTCTGGCAGAGTGGCGAACAGCGTCGTCGGATTGTGAAGGAAAATAGACTGGCTGTTTTTGCTCCCGGATGATGGATCATCTGTCTGCAGCTTGTGGCCAGCGAGTTCGTCGCTTGCCGTGTCATATACGACACCGCCCGTCGCCCCCGGCAGCCCTGCAGCGAGCGCTTCGAGGTTCTCGTTCACAAGGTCGATGAGTGGCAGAGGTGTTTCGAGGTTAGCTCGAGTCGCGTGCAGGTCGCCCAACGTGCCGCAGCGTTTTGCAATCAAGACTGCCACCGTGCTTTCCACCTCATCGGGCATTGGGTCTTCGCATGTTGAGGCTTCCGATGCCTTCAGTAGCTCGTGCAGGTATTCTACAGGACCGAGCGGCGAGAGGTGCAGCGGTGGAATACAGTCCGTAAGCGATCCGTCGGGATTAATCGGCTTGAATCCTGCTTCAGCGGGTTCGATAGGATGGAGAATAATCCCTGCCTTCAGGTAGATGTCAGCAGCATGTGGGTAGGCAACAGAACCGGTCAGTGCCTCCTGGAAGTCAGCCTGAGACAGGGTCTGTACGCTCTGTGTGTCTGTAAACCCGCGTGCAAAGAGCGCTTCCATAAGCGAGAACTGGAGATCGGGCAGGCCGATATCTGTCATCCGGTAGAGTGTGTCGATGGTATCCAGTGCCTGCCGCAGCCATGCCTGTGCCTCCTCATCCCCGGGGAAAACATCAGTGAGCGCCTGCTGGAACGCAGCTGTATTCCACGGAGCTCCGAAGGCAAAAACTCCACCGCCACCGGCAGTATACGCGGTCGTAAATTTTTTGAAGACATCCGTGATGGAGATGCTGAGGGTCGGTGTGGTGGCAGGAGTCACGGGCTGCTGCTTGCTGAAAGCGAACTGCACTGTGAAGAACTTCCGCAAATGGCGGATGAACGCCTCAACACGCTCCGCCGGCGTGCCCGGCTGGGTGAATGTCGGCAGAAGTGCAAGGCGGGGCGGTGTGGACGCTGGCGGCGGAAACACAACGGGAGGTGGTGGAACGAGTGGAAGCGTAGGATCTATATTTAAGAAGAAGTCACGCCACTGCTGGTCCCAGATCTTAACAAGATCTGCAACGTTGGTAACAGTGCTCAGGATGGCATCGATAAGCATTTGATGGTTCTTTGTCACTGCGTGCAGAATTAACTGAAGGTAGGCAGCGGGCTCGGCCGCGACTTCCGCAATCCAGAAAAGGGTGTCGATCTCTTCGCTGACTTTGGGTTCGTCCAGCCAATCCTTCACAATGATCGTTACAGGAGCTGTAAGTGTGACTTTTGGAAAAGAACCTGCGGTCGATCCGAGTGCATCCAGCCGGCGAGCCGCTTGGTTCGGGTTTACGGAGGGTGCCGCAGGAACCGTTACGGGCTTTGCCGGTACGATGATAGATCCCGCATCGATGGCAGTCTGGAACTTACTCAACAACCGGGACTCGGTCTCACGCCGAGCCATATCGTAGCGCTGCTGGGCGCTAACCTGGAGTGGCAGCATCGCTCCGATGGCATAGAAGTATGCTGCGGGGACGGTGAAGGGTGGGTTCAGGACGATCGGATCGGTGAGAACGACGGTTGTGTTGGGAATCGTCGTAGCGGTCGACGCACCGGTGATCAGCGGGAACTTTAACCCGGCGCTGGCGGCCTTCGCGCTCAACTCCTCACAGGCGACAGCTGCTGACGCGGCGAAAACGAAGCCAGCAAGACGTCCCGCTTCAGCATCGTGGGTCGCGTGATAGGCAGTATGCTCTGCATCGAACTGTTTGCGGTCCATCTCAGCTTCATCTGAGTCGCCATCTGGCTTGGTGTACATCTTTTCTAGCGATCGTGGCAGGTCCGGCGGTGGGTAAAGTGTGCGGTTCCAGATTATCTCGGCTGCGACATGGCGGCTCTGGGCGGAAGTAAGTGGCGAGAGATGCTCCAGGTCCGCATTGGCGGTATCTGGATCCTTCGCCAGCACGAGGTTTATCGCCTTGACAATATCGTCGAACTTTGGCGCCTGGCCATCGGCAGGTAAGTCAACGTAAGCAACCGACGGGTCAAGTCCTATAGCCGGTGCAGACAATGCAAGGTAAATCCCTGAATTTTGCAGATCAGAATATGGAATTGGGAATGTCTCCTCCATTTGATCCGGGATTGGGAGGGGTACCAGAGGGATCTCAGGTACGTTGTAATGAACTATACGATTAATTATCTCCTTGCCACCGCGGGTTATTTGCAGACGAATATCGCTGGTCATATACTCAGCTGGTCCATCTACTTCGATTACCGCTGTGGCGACTGCGAATAAATCTATGACAGGAGGGGCTGGAAGTGGCGGTATTGTGATCTTGATGTGCTGGGATATTCGATTCAGTGGATTAGGTGGATTAGGTGGAATGGTCGGAAGATATTTCGCTTCGCCGATCTGCTCACCTTCCGGGTGATCGAATGAGGCATCATAAGCAGTGATGACTAGATCTTTCAGGTAGTCCGTGAAGTCGGACCCTTCTAGGGGCTCGACAGGATGAAGCCGAAGGATGATTAGGTTGGGCATGAATTGATCGCCTCCTTATCATTAGAACTATCCAATCGAATAGCAGCCAGTTTATGGTCGAAGATAATGTGCTCCTCCACACTGTACTGGTCGGTCTGCGTGTTGGCACTTGCCATTGCAGCTCTGGTGGCGTCATCGAGGATGTCAATGCGGTAGAGTTTGTGCATTTTTTGGATTTTCCCGGCATGAGCGCGCTGTAGATTAACAAATTTATTTGTTGGCCCGTTAAGACTTCCCCAGTCATACATCTTTGAGTACTCATAATGTCTGTCAAGAATAACCAGACTTTTACTGAATTTTACTCCAATATATTTTTTTTGATACATAATTTATCTCCCATTGATTTTAATTTAATAATAAATCCATTTCTTATTCCCTGCCTGTCATTCAGTTTGTTGTCAGCAATAAAAGGATCAAGCAGCTTCGGCTTGCTGTGGAGCAGCTTGACTTCTTCACCCTGCATTTCAATGGATAAATTTCGTCCCTGAAATTTCATTTGTTATTCCTCTCATGTTGACCTTTATTTTCCTTTTTACACATACTTTTTTTTTGCCTTCATCCACTCGTTTCAAGTTCCTCCGATAAGGGGCTACTCTTCAATTAACTCTTCGACAAGTTCGTGCTTTGCGATCTTGTTTCTTGCACAGACCGCTCGATTGCGGAGATTAGGTGGGATGTCTTCGAATACTTCATAAGGTGTAGTCCCGCTGTAAAACGAAAACCAAAAGTCTTTATCGCCGTGTCGATTGTTTTCACGCCAGAGTGATGCGAACAGTTCTGCCAGATGGTTTCTTGTCAACGGCGACAACGATGTGCCTTGTCTTTGGGCACCCGGTTGAACGTCTTCGATAGAAATATCAGGGCAGAGGACAATCGCGTGCGTGTGAAGCACGACCATTAACATCAAAATATCTTCGTCTGACATCCCTTCCTGAAGGGTATCTCGTACAATCTGTCTGTAGGCATCGAGCTTCTTCATAATCTCCTCCACGTTATTTTACCGGTATGACTACCTTCTGCGGCACGTACGCCGAGGCCTTTACGGCGGCGTTTCCAGAGCCGATAAATTTGACACTCAACCCCAGGTCCTGAGCGCGCTTGAAAAACTGCAGGTCGGCAGTGGCAAGCGTTTCCTTGCGCAAAAACGCTGAGGCAGCGACTCTCGCATCTTCTGCAGAAATAGCACGTCCTGTGCCTGCGAAGGCATTTTCCAATCGAGAGGCGGCAGCACCTAACTCTGGTAGTTCTATTTTTCTGAGTAGCTTTATTCTATATTGCTCCCTCATAGCTTTTAACTGGTGTTTCGAGTACTTTTGGAGCAGTTTCATATAAGTATGACGGTTAATCGTAAGGCCTGCGGTCTTGTGGGCGCTGGCGAATGCAACCGCAGCAGCGTGACCTACGTCTGCGGGATTCAGCAAAGCACTGAAGATATTCGCATCAAGCTGCTGACTGGCGACTTTCACAGATGCTTTTGCTGCTGCATTCACACCGGGGGATACGACTGGTGTTCCGGAACCCGCCTGAGTAATTTTCTTTGAAGCTGCTTCTGTTGCTTCATCCGTGGAGCCCTTGAACTTCTTGATCAATGCACCTCCGCCCTTCTTTAGTAAGGCGCCTGCAGCATCTCCGCCGACATTGCCAACCCCGCTCTTTACAAAATTTTCAGTAAAATCGCCTTTCCCAAGGGCCGTATCATACGTGGCATCCGCAGTCGTTCTTAAAGCAAGTTTTGATCCGTAAACCGCCACCTTGACCCCTATCTTGGCCTCCGATGTCCCCGGTATCAGACCAATGGTCGAGTTTACAACCATGTTCTTTAGGAATGTGCCGCCGACGCTAAAGTCCTTATCATCTGTTGCTTTGGCGATGCCAGCCTCAACTCCGGTTTCAGCGGCGGATGACAAAGCTTTGTAGCCCAAATAAATGACCACAGGAATAAACCAAGCTGGGCCACCCGTTGGGTCCTTCGCAATGACTGGATTATTGAGGGCGTAGATATAGACGTTAGTGGCGTCTTGGAGGTAGAGTGGATCAGGTTTAGTCCACCTTCCCAACCACGGTATGCAATACCGTGCCCCATGGTAATTCAGCCCAGTCTCCTCATCCCGCTCCTTACTTGTATATCGGTAGCGCTTGACCGGCACTTCAATATTTTTTCTCAACGCCTGATACGACGTACTACCATAAGGATAATATTCTTCGTAAGAAATGACCTGCGCCCGGTCATCCATCTCCAGACTGGCCGAGCCGAGTTGGTTGCCGAGCTGGTAACGCACTAGCTGGCGCGGTGCCCGGTCGACATTTTGCGTGTCAACGGTGCGGGTCTCCAACATGGCTATCCGCTGCTGATCATCCATAATATGCAATGTCTCACGTTCCAGAATAATTCCACTGAGGTTGCGCTTTCTAAATATCTCGAAGCCCCCGAGGTAAATACGCTCTTCTATCAAAGTGCCGTCATTCTTCTCCACAACCTTGCGAACGCGCTCGTCTGCAGCACCGTAGACATAGTAAGCCATTTCATTACTTTTCTCCACACGGTGCAGTTGATCTTCAAAGTCCCACTCCATCTGAGATAGATGCGGCATTGTGGTCATGTTACCGTGAGAGTCGTGGTTGTATGGTTCTGAGATTGGCTGCTGACCGTCGGGGTGAACAATGGTTTGACTCAGACGATTGTTATTTTTGTCTGTTTCTATAAGGCTAATTTCATCATAGTCATAGGCGCGAATCCAGTTGCCGTTGTTTGCCTTGTGGTCGAAACGCAGGATGTTTCCTACCTCATCGTATTCGTAGAACTCAAAGTAATTGCGCATCGCCTGCCCATCATTGGGATGTGCCAGATTAACCCGACCCCTGTCATTCCAGGTGGTGTGCGGTATTGATGCCTGTCCTATATGTTCCCGCCCGTGTGACTGAATCAAGCGGTAGATAGCGTCATATTTGTAATCCGCATCTGGCTTCACTACCTGTCCGTTGAAGAAAATTGTCTGCTGAGCATCGTCACGTATTACGGTAATGTTGCCGACAGGATCGTAAGTATAGAACATATCTTGCAGGGGTTCTGTCCCGCGCATCGTGCGCAGGTTGGTCAGTCGGAATGTGAGCGGATCGTAGGTGTAGGTCGTCCGAACTCCGTTGCCGTATTCAAAAAGTTCGCGCTGCCCCTTCGCGTTGTAGTCAATGTTAGTCACAAAATGCTGGGTGGCTGTGTTAGGGTCGAGTAGCCCTTCAGGCTCAGCATCTTGCTCCAGCCAGACCTCCATGCGCTCCAGCAGGTTTGCCTCATTGTAAACAGGCTGAGTAACATTGAGTTTTGTCCCTGCTCTACTGCTGTGGGGAGCGATGATCAGAATCGGGCGGTTGAGGGCATCGTAGAGGGTGCGGCTGGAGAAGGTTTCAGTTTCAAGTTGCGGGTTCTGCAACCAGTTGACCTGGGTTTTGTAAACCTGTAGCAATTGACGCGTGCTGGTTAAAAGATTGCCCTTGAAATCGAAAGAGTCACTGACAACCACTCCTGCACCGTCATATACTTTCCATGGTTTCATCCGGTGATTGGTGATCTCTGGATCTGGCTTTGATTCACCATACTCACTCTTTTCTGCGAGAAATTCCGCTCCATTGGTGTCGGTAACGAACAGTTCCAGAGGGCGCTGCATGGCATCATAGGTCATTCGTCTCTGGAAACTGCGGCTGTCCCATGTGAGTATTGGGTTGCCAGCCACATTATTCAGCATCCACCGCTCGCCAGCTTCCATGCTGGCCTGATGGATGGGGCTACCGAGCATGTCATAGTTGTAACGCATCACGATGCGGTCCTTGGCGTCTATGACCTCCCGCTGGTTGTCCTCAATATCGAACACAACCCGCGTGTTGTACTTCTCTTCTATGATCACGGTATCACCGTTCATGCGGCGCTCGAACCTGTTGTGTGCCACAGTGAGGAAGGTGCGTCCCAGCGAATCGGAAAAGGCAATAGTGGGCGTATCGGCGTGAACCAGGGTTCGGACCGCCGCTTTCTTATCAGGATCCAATCCGATATCTTCCGGCGGATTAAGCGGATCGATGCATCGCTGCTGCAGCCATGTTCCACAGGTATCGGGTTCCGGTGCAATCTGTTCGAAATATTCCCCAACATAGCCTGAGATATCTGTATCTGTACGAGGGTCAAATGCGACAGTGTCATTCACATCATAGGTCTTCTGGTGCCATGGATCAAAGACCACTTTCTCATAGGTGTTATTAGGATGCAGGGTGGCCACAACCCGCTCCACCGGATCGTAGAACAGGATGGGGCTTACACCTACTTCCTTTCCAAACATGAAATCATGGGTATCGTCAAAAAAAGGCTCGTACTGTCTTACAGGCTTGCCCTTATTGTTAAAGATTGTCCAGCCGGTTCCAACCCAGCGCGAATCGGTTGGAACACCATCCACAACACCTGGTTCTGCCTGTATTTTCGTCTGAATCTCCCTGCCAAAACCATCAGAATAGGAGAAGCTGTGCTGGATATTGGTCAATTGGTCCTGATCAAGATCAGCATCATGTGTCTCACGGGCAAGAGTATACACAACAGCAGGTTGCGGTTGGGCATTATCACGGGTCCGGTAATATGGGTAGAGGTCATAGACCAACCGTGTTGTCGCTTTTTGAAGAATGTCGTGCGGATCCGCCAGAGGATCCCGAATATAGTTTAGAATTGTAATCTCGCTAAGGTCCGGCATGAATCCCATCAGAGAGTCGCCCTTATTCTCACCGGGTTTACCCATCATTGCTGTGCCCACCACCATACCCAGGGCATCAAACGCTACAGCCGAGCGATTGCCATTTGGGTCGGTGACAAGCGCTGGTTGCAGCACACGGTAATTGTTCTTATTGGCGATATTACCCTGTGCATCCCGCTCCCCGGCTGTGACTTTATTATGCAGCGGGTCTTCTGATTCCAGCATAAGCAAGTCATAACCATCGTAGGTAAGGATCGTTTCCTGGTCAAAGGGGTCCCGGAACCGGTGAGGTAGAAAGAAATGTTGCTGTGCAAAGGCTAACTCCTGAGCAGGGGAGTCGTTCGTATTCAGTGAGTAAAAAATCTGTCCTGAAGGGATCCACCAGTTGTCATCACCCTCACTATGGACATATCTACCTTCATTTGTCATTATCACATCAATTGGATCGGCCACCTGGTCGTCGTAGATCTGCGCAAGAAGACCCGGAGTAAAGGCCAGTTTGTAGTTTTCATAGGGCAGGGCCAGCGATTCAAGTTCTCCTGGGGGCAGGGAACCTGTCAAATCATTTGAACGGTACAATGAACGAACATGCTCAATGAGCCGGCGGTAAGGGACATCCTCCAGTGCGCCGGCCGCATCAATATCCTCATAAGAAATGTCGTGCTCCCCATCGCTGGCCTTATGGATTTTATTCACCATTTCTTTAAAGCGGAATAGATTAGTCACAATCGGCTCATTAGCGTCAGGAATCACCTTCAGTATTTCATAGGTTTTGGTCTCGCACGGCAGCGGTATACGATAAGCATCGTCCTGGTTGATAGAATTAGTGAACCGGTTCTCAGTATAGGTTACCAGGGTACGCTTTTGCTTCATCCTATCATCATCAGTGAGCAGTGGATCAGGATCGTCGTACCTCCTTCCATAACCGATAGCTGCCGATTGCAGAACATTACCGAACTCATCCACTGTCAGAGTCATTGAATGACTGACTCGCGGGTCACCGAGTTTATGATCGCCGATTTCATACAGCTTCCGTTCATAATGGAAGTCTATCGTTTCTCGAGGGTGAGCGAAGAAGACCGAATGCTTGTTCGATCCTCGTGGCTGTAGCAGTTCAATTGTGTAGTTGCGTTCGGAAACGCTGTAGGGTCTGTCCTCTTCGTCTGTGCCGTCAAGAGCGTATATCTCCTGGCGCAGGACCGAGCCTTTCAGGGCGCGACAGGCTTCCCGTGCTTCCTCAGCAGACAGGTTGAAAGGTACCTGTGTACCATCGGCAAGACGCATCGTACCAGGCAATACGGTGTCGTCAAGCAACATGGTGCCCAATTGCTCATCGGTCAAACCCGGAACGTCTTCGCTGAGATTGGATTCTCTATAATACTCATCTTCAAATAACCGTGAGATGCGGCTTTCGTCAAGATATGAGCCCGTATGGAACCAGGTTTTCGTCAATACTGGCGGAACATGAGACACCTCATCTATATTATTGCCTGCCGGGAAAGCGTCACTTTCACCAAATGCAGCAAACTCTTCAGTGTCCCACTGTTCAACCATACCAAAGCCCCGGAACTCCCGCTCAAAACCGTCAAAGTAGCCATGGTGGTAGGCATAATGAGTGGCAAAACGATTCCGGCTGATCCTGTCGTAAACTTCCACCTTCTCAACCACATGCACCGGGAATGGTATCCTGGTGATCCATGGTTTTCCCGCTTTTCGGTCCTCTGTATAAAATTTAGTAGAAGGAACGTAATGCACACAGGTCTCAACACCCAGATTGTTCTTCACTGCCACAAGCAGGTGCGGTTTCTGCCCCCCCATCAGATCAATGTATTGCATCTGCTGCCGCGCATTCCCGGACAGGGGCGAAGACCAGATAAGACAGGCTGTGCCGTTGCCCTTAAGGTCAGCCACCATTACCGAGGAGAGGTTGTCAACCCGCGGGAATTGAGTCAGCGTTCGTCCTTTACTCCACGAGTTGCCAGACTGGTTGAAATAAATATGAACACCGCTGCCCCCCAGGTAGATTATGTCAGTCGTGCCGGAGCCATCGATATCAGCCAGACGGATGCGCTGCTGGTTGAACTGGTCGGAGTAATCGAACAATGGCGCGTCGTCCATGGTCACCTTAGCGCCAAAGCGGCCATAACCCAGGTTGGGCCAGTAACACACCTCGCCGTTGCGGATACGCACCAGGTCGGTGAGTCCGTCACCTGAGAGGTCGGCTAAGTAAATGGATTGCGTACCATCCGTAAAGACCAACCGGGGTCCTGTCTCTTCATCGAGAGCCTGACGCACCTTTTCACCCAGGCTGAATCCACCTTCAGCAAGCGACAGGTACCAGGTAAAAACCCCGTCTTCCGTGATCAGGATGTCTGCGTGTCCATCACCGGTGAGATCAAGGAATTTCAGGTTTGGATCATTCCAGTCGAGGTTGGGCAAAGAAGCGAACGGGGTAAACTGCTTCCAGTGCTGGTCTTGAGTACGTTCATAGAAACCAGGCACATGACCGCTCA
>LGVF01335714.1_pt1 | contig 17763 bp, 30 predicted proteins | sample 469901 | NCBI WGS metagenome assembly LGVF01 (sample SAMN03893561, study PRJNA290197) | marine sediment metagenome | material: sediment; isolation source: combined push core samples #3730, #5133, and #5579 collected at Hydrate Ridge | place: Pacific Ocean: Hydrate Ridge
CCTCCCCACACTCAGAAAGACCACGATAAATATGAGAAGGAATTGAGGGCGAGGGAATCTAATCCAGAATACAATACTGCATTCAAGGCTGTTGTGCATTTATTCGCTGACTTTGGATACCAGGTTGAGGAATTTTTACCAGAGCAGATAGATAAACTGCGTGCCCGTATGGATAAGCGTGCCAATGAAGCCAGGGGAATCAGTGAGGAAGTGATGAAGGGTCGTGAGCAGGCTGAGAGAATAATCAAGCCAGGATTCTTTGGGGATTCACAACCAGTATCAGGAGGGTAAATCTGATGGGCAAAACCTACTTTGATATTCTAAAGACGCTTGATTTTGAGTTGGGGGGGGTGGTTGTAGGTTGGGCAGATGCTGCCAGTGACAGTGCAAACCTGTATGATGCCGAACGGTTTGAGGCCCCTAAACATTTTGATAGGGGGAGGGTTTACATAACAAAAACCAGTGATGGTTTAGCTCCCCAGGGGGAAATGCGGACTATCAAACCATCTGGTAACACTACTGGGCATTACCAGTTGAACAATAAATTTTCAGCAGACATAGATAATGTTGATACTTATTGGATTGTTCCTTGTCATTACACTTATGAACAATTGAAGCTGTCGATCAATAGAGTGTTGGAAGGAATGAAGGTTCCCGAAGAGGATGAAACCAGTCTGGATTACGATTCAGAAGTGAACAGGTATACTTTGCCGGATTCAATACCAGATCCAGATAGTTTACTCCAGGTGCACTTGCAGTACTCAACTGATCCTAGGGATTGGGTCGAGCACACTAACTGGAAAACACAGGAAGCAGGGTATCTCTTCATCGAAGGATTAAGATCACCCGGTACTTATGATGGTAAAGATATTTTGCTGGTTTATGAGTCAACTCCATCAGAGCTGGTAAGTCTAACTGATGAATTACACAAGAAGATTCACCAGGATATTGTTATCTTTGGTGCAGCAAAGAGGATAATCTTTATCAACCTTCGTAGAGCTGGAGAGGATGAAACAACAAACACCAGGTATATACACTTTGCGGATCAGGAAGCTAAAGCGTTGAAAGATCACAAGATCAATATGCCAGAGAAGCCAATGCAGAGCAGCGGTTACGGCATATAAAGGAAGATGTAACGTGAAGAGAATTTTGATTATCTTGATTCTTGTTTTATGCGTAGGAGGAAGCGCCATGCCACATATAGGAAACTCAGAAACATTACCATCAATAGGAAGCGGTGCATATATAGAGGTTGGTAAGGACGATGATGGTAATTTGCCTATAAACCCTACCCATGACATCTTGTTGGAAGATGAAAGCAGGAAAATAGGACTTGTGTTATGTGATGGAAAGGGGAAACCGCTCCCGGAAAACTTTTCTATTGTGCCTTATCCAAAGATGGCAAGTAAAATCAGAGAAGGCTCAGCGAAATACGATGACGGAATTGGTCCGTTTTCTGATGAAGCATTGATAAATTTTTCAGGTGGAAGGGGAGTGAGATACCGGGATGAGAAAGCCGGTTCTTATTATGAAGGATTCAGGGCAGATACCAGGCAGGAAGGAAGAGCGCAGATATCAGCAGCAGAAACATTCATACCTGGGATCCGGCATTATCAGGAGAACTGGTTTGGGGATAACAAAGATTATGAATGGGAAGATGTAGGTCAGCTTGGATACACCCAGGAATTCACCGCAGATGCTGATTACAACATGAGTGAAATCAGATGGCTGTGGAGAAGGACCGGATATATTGTTCCAGGTGGTGGTATTCCTCCAAGTTTTATGACTATTACTCTAAAAGTGAAGAATGGTGCTACTTTAGGAACTTTCAATATTCTAAATCCTTATGATACGTTCGGAGAAGATGAACCGGGAAGGGATAATTGTGGGCACTTTGGTAATGATCATAATATGAAAACGATGGTTTTGTCCGCATACCAGCTAACTGATGGGGCTGCTGAGATAATTGCGCTTACAAGCGGAACTGTATACGAGATAGTTATTACCTCAGTTTTTTGGGGAGGAACAGCGTTGAACGATGATCACACGGTGAAGATATTGACTGATGGATCAAATTTATATTACCGTGTGCTGGATGACACCGTTGATTTCAAGTGTTTATATTTTGAATACCTGGGTGGATATTACTGCATCACGCAGCCTATAGACCGGTCAGCTTCTAAGTTGTATTTACTGGGTAAAAGGGGCTTAGCGGATTCTAATGCAGGACAGATGGGAAAACTTATTGATGGATCTAACCCATTCACAGCCGATGAGCTGATAGGTGGGATTGTGCATATTGTGGGTGGCACTGGGATGGCAGAAGAAAAGCCATTCCGGTATGTGACCGACAATGGGGTGGGAGATGCAACCGTAGATGAGGATTGGATTATCCAGCACACTACCAACACAGCATATTACGTGGAATATAACAAATACACCCTGATCAAGACATTCAATTATTACGCTACTGATGTAGAGGTAGCAGACCGGGTGATACATATTGCTTTTGGACAGGATGATTATCATCACTGGCTGCGCTATGGGAATGATGATGGAGTATGGACAGAAGAGTATTCAAGCAACCCAGTGTATGCCTGGAGAGCAAACCATTTATTAGCAATTCACAATCCGGTATATCCAGAACGCCGTCAGGTATTTGATCTTTACGTTGCCCGGAATATGAAATCTTATCTTGACAGGGATTATCCTAACAACGTGATGATGATGACAACGCCACCCCTTTGGGGTACTCCCATGTTTGTCCTGGGGCAGCTTGTGGATAATGCTCCCTGGATTTACAGCCAGGATGAGAATGCGCCGAATATAGATGTGTACTCTGATCGGGGGTGGTTTGCGGTAGATGCTGCTGCTGCTTTTACAACTGGAAGTATTGCTGAGCGCAGGATGCCTGCGGTAGATATGAGCCAGGCGGAGATGATTAGCTTCTCGCTTTCTTCCAATATTGGGTTTGATGCCGGAGACTTATACTTGACGTTTGGTGATGGAAAAGATGAATGGAGTGTGGATCTTCCTCAGATTATCGCAGAAGATGACATGCACGATAAAAAGAAGTGGTATGTGGTCAAGTTGCAGGAACCTGTAAGTCCAAAGACTGGAGCAGGAGATATGCCAGACTGGACTAAGATTGATAGGGTGTTATTGAAATCAGCAACAGACCTGGGTGCATATAAGTTGAAGTTTGGTGAATCGGGATTCTTGCTTATTAATAGGGATTTCAACAACAACCGTTATGAACTCGGCATGAACGAAAATATCAATAACCTGATAGAGTACGGAGGGGGCGCAGGGCAGGAAACAAAGAAGCCCTGGGTGATAACTGATAAATGGTTTTATTATATTGAAAATGGAGAGATAAAACCATTATACCTGCCAGAGCTAAAAGAGTATGCTCACTACAAGAACGGGCAAGCTGTGATAGTGTGGGGAGTTTATCTTGTTGCGAATGTAGGGGAAACTGTGCAGAGATATTACCAGGGCAGGATGGACAGTATCGGTCCGGACAGGGGAGATTTCCCAACAGGGAAAATACCGGGTAGTTTTGCAGGATATGGCGGTCAATTCTTTTCATCTTTTGGTAATAGAATATTAGTTAGAAGGAACAGTGTATGGCATGAATTGTATAATGGAGGGATGTGGTCCGGGATAGATGAAGGACATGGTCTGTCCTGGAGAGAAGTGGGTGAAGTAACTACGATGGATATCAGGGGGATGGCTGATAAATCGGATAGACTGTATTTTAATAATGGTGCGGACGTTGGATATATTCCACTTGAAGCAAGACCTGAATCTAAGAAAGGGAAAGATTACTGGAATTATGGACCGGAAGCGGTGATTAGAACGAGTGTGATTACATCAAGCAGAAGGGAAGTGGAAAAGTATTTCAATGCGGTGAGGGTGGTCGCTGAATACTTTGACGTGAACGGTGATGACGCAAATGGACTTGGTCCTGACACAGAGCAATGGGTAGAGATATCCTATAAGACATCAGAGGATACTGATTGGCAGATCCTTGACGGCATTTATGATACTATGCCGGTAGAGCGGATACAGTTTTCAGATGATTACGATGTGGAAGGCTTATCAATTGAGTTGGAGATCCGGTTGTATACTGCTAACAGTGATTACTCACCGCAGCTTATGGCTGTGATTGTAGAAAGCATGGAGCGAATCAAGGTGAATTTCTCACGGCAGTTACAATGCAGGTTGTATGCTGGCAACGACAAAACAAAACTGGAAGGTGACACAGTAGGGGTGGGTGCCGACGATCAGACTGGTGAGCAAAAATGGACGTTGCTCAAAACCTGGATGAATAGAGTCTTGCCGGTGCTGATGAAAACCAACTCCGTATTTGTTCCTGAAACATACGTGTTCATTGAACCAGTAATGCATAGGCCGGTGATGGTAAAGAGAGATGCTAATGACAACGAGATGCACATATTTCCGTTCACTGTTACAGAAGTGTGGGATGAATAATGCCGGTAGTAACAGATTATAGAATACAGGGCCAGATTGTTGATAGTATGGCAGAGTATTACCTTGGCATTGCTCTGGAAAAGCTGGATTATGATTTTCGTTATCAATGGGCAATTGGGCTTGGGGGTACGGCTGGTTCAATCAGCGTTGATTATGTAGTTTATGCCCCAACAGCAATACCGGTGGAAATTCATGGGAAGCATTGGCATCCTGATCCTACAAACGACGCTATAAGAGATTCAATAATCAGGGAGTATTTCAAGATGGATCCAGTTATTATAGACGCAGCAGAATTGTTTTCAATATCCAGCGCAATGGTCAAAGTGAAGGCAGTGTTGCCATGACTGATCCCAGGTTACAAGCACAGATAAATAAGCTGATAAGCAGGGTGGACACGGAAGAAAAATTAGGCCAGGAGCTAAAGGGATATATTGATAAATACATCCTTGACCAGATAGAACTGTGGGGGAAATTTGTGCCCCAGGCAGAAACAGCTAAGATCATAGTGCTGGACGCTGATCTTGTTCTTGATGATACTATGCCTGTTATCCTGGCGATAGATCCGGGGGGTGCGTCAAGGACTGTCACCGCTCCACCACCATCAAGGAACAGCCATCCATTCATTTTGATCAACCTTGCTGACGCAAGTGAAGAGTTGAATGTGGAAGATGTGGATGCTGCCAGCCTGGTTGATGTAGGGCAGGCTCAGCAGGCAATGATATTGTCTGAGGGTGAAACTTGGATATCTGCTGGTTTTTCTACTGGTGGGGATATGACCATTGGCGGTTTGACATTGCATGGTGATGTAAAATTTGATGGCAATTATCACCCTGTCTATGATAGAGGTTCAGATGTTGATCACAGGATATGGGAAGTAGCAGTTGACGGAACTCCGTACATGATGTGGGATGAATCTGGAGATTGTCATTATACAAACAAATACATGAGGATTGTCACCACTCAAATCGGTGGGGTAAGAATAAAAGTAAACAATTACGGGAGCGGAAACCGATATGCTTACATAGATTTTATTGGTGACGATACTTATTCAAATTATGGATTGAGATTAATTCGACACAATACAGGAGCTAATGCTGATTCGGAACTGATACATAAAGGAACCGGTAGCCTAAAGATAATAACCGCATCAGCAGCTTCAATGTACTTTTATACCAACAATTCAGTACGATTAGGGTTAGGTACTTCTGGAGACCTCTTCCCACGAGGAACTGCCGGAACACAAAATTTAGGTACAGCGAGCTGGTATTGGAATGACGTGTCATATAAAACTCTAACGGATCGGGGATGTCTTGGTTGGTATGAGGATGGGGTAGAGTTGCAGGATGGAAGAATAGTTAGTGACGTTGAAGCGTTGAAGTCTATCAAGAAGCATAAGACACTAAAGACAGTCGCCGGTGCTCCCCGGCTTGATTACTCAACCATGCCTAAACATGTTTACAAGCCTGTCGAAATTGCAGATGAGGATATTTACGAGGATGAACACATAGCCTTAGACGATAAAGATGGTGAGCCGAGGTGCAAGAGTGTTCGTAACTTGATGTTCAAGAAAGGGGAGAAGGTAGGAGAGGATGGTGCCGAGTTGACCGCATTGGTTTCTATAATGTTGGGTGCCATAAAAGAATTAGATAGCAGGCTTTTAGAAATAGAAATATAAAGCAACAACAAAAGGAGAATCGCCATGGCATTGGATAATTCTACGAAAAAGAAAATCCTCAAATCTAAACTGAAAGCGTATGAGCAGCAGTATTATTCTCTACAGTTAGAATTGGAAGTAGCGGAGGATGTGGGCAGTGAACGCATTGCTGACCAGGTCAAAGAGGATATGGTGAAGGTGAAGAAGTCTCTCAGATACCTGGAGAAAAAACTTGCCGGATTAGAAAAGGATGGTGAATAATGTTTACCTTACAGGACATAAATTGGGTTCAGGAAAAGATTGATCATGCGCCCATGAAGGACAGAACCCTTATCGAGATGAAGGAAGAGTATGACCGCTATCTTTCAGTGAGCGAGAAGTTGGCGTTGCTGCTTGCTGATCATCCAGAAGATGAGGGGAAGGAAGAAAAGAAGAAGGCAGTTTTGCCTGGAAAGAAAGCCGCTCAAAAGAAAGCAGCCGCTAAAAAATAGTCAAGGAGGAAGATCATGTTGAAAGGAAAAGGAATCTGGATCAATATTATTGGAGAGTGTGACGGAGGGGATATCCAGAAAATTGCCAACAAGTGTGAGCAGGCCGGGATAAGCTATGCCTTGATCAAAGTCGTTGAGGGTTATAGTGGGTACAACTATTCTGGTGATATGGACATGGTGAAGGTGCTTACTACCGCATTGAGAGAGAAAGGGATTGATGTTGTTGCCTGGGGCGCAGTGTACGGTGATTCCTTTGGAGCTGGTAACTGGAAGAAGGAAGTAAATCGCCTGGTGCGCCGGATGAATGATGAGTTGAAAGATATCAAATGGTTTATCCTGGACATTGAATCCAGGTGGAGAAATCAACACAGCATTGCCAGTAAGTTTATGAATGAGCTGCTTGCCGGGTTGAGATTAGATTGCAAGCTAGGATTCTCTTCATTCCGGTATCCAGAGCAGAACCCCACCATTCCTTATGATGAATTCCTGCCAAGTGTTCATGTGAATATGCCACAGTTGTATTGGGAAGGTGCTCAGAATCCTATTGATCAACTCAGGGAATGCATCAAGCAGTACTCTGATCGAGGGTATTCGCCTATAGATATCCTTATGGTGCCTGCAGGGCCAGCGTATCACAACAGGAAAATCAACTGGGAAACTACCCCGAAGGCAATGCGTCAATTCTTTGCGGAAGTTGTCGCTCAGGGATTTGAGAGCTGCACCTTTTGGGATTATAAGAATGCAAGGTCCACAGGATTGTGGCCGGTCATTGGTAGCATGGAATTCCCAGTAGATCCAGAACTGCCTGCTATACCAGATACACCGGTGGTACCACATGCCCATCCTGGTATCAAAGAGAACGCTGATGCGATAAAGGATATTGTAGAGTGGAAAACGGAATACAACTTGATGGCACTGGAACGTGCAGAAATCATGAAGGTTATAGTTGAGGAATTGGAAGCAGTAAAAGATGTAATGGCCATTGAAGAATTGAAGGTCTATGAATTAGGAATCAAGCAAGTTGCTATATTAGCCAGAGTGGATATACTGGAAAGGAAGTTGTCAGTGTGGCGTTGGTTAGGAAGGTTGCTGCGCATTGCACAGGAGGATACCGAGTGATATAATCTTTACATCTTCTATTCTGTTCCTCTCGTACTGCCCCCATCTGGACATACCACACAATGCCCCGGATGGGGGCAAGCCCTTTAAGTAGAAAAATATTCCTTGACAATGCAATGTAACGGGTGTATACTACCTATACAAAGATAGTAAAGGGAGTAGAATTATGGCAGAAAGAATAACCGTTGCAATTACAAAGGAAGCTCACGAGATGTTGGTGAAGCTGATTGAGATTGAAGATCATCCCAGTTATATGGTAATGACGTTGGGCAAAGAAATAGAATTCCTGATTAGTCAGAGGTTATCCATGCTGGAGAGGGCAGATATGATCGGGGATTTGGAGAAAGATATACTTACCGTGGGGAGAAAAAAAGACTAGATCAAAGGGAATCAGTAGATGGTTGGCATTGTGGAAACCCCTATCAATTGGAAACAAACAGCAGATGAAGCACTGATCCGGTATCGCCAGAAGGCAGAGCGATATGGTATTGTGCTTGACGTGGCATTGATGATGCGTTGCTATGAGGGAATCAATGAAGGACATTTGATTATCTCCTGGGAGCGTGTTTATTTTATGGTGCTTGAAGCAATGGATAACCTGGAAGAAAAAGCACGCAGGCAAGAGTTTGAGCCGATGGGCACTGAGCAGCACTATGGTGATCTGGAGTATAAGAAGATACTGGATCAGTGCGTTTGTGCCGGATGCTGGAGTGATCTAACTGTGCGCAGGATACCAGGTGGATGGGAAGTCTATTGCCTTGCGTGCGGAACAGACAGAGGGTTGCACTCCCAGTATTATGCGAAGAGAATGAAACATCACGATGCCCAGTGGGCAGCACTTGCTACCAGCAGGCTGGAAGGATGGATGGTGCTCAATGGATAAGATGAAAAAGATTATAGAAACCGCAATCAGGAAATGGTTGGATAAATATAATTATCTATTCTCGTCACAAGAGATTGAGGATCTAACTCAGATGATAGTAGACGAGATGGATTGGGTAAGTACTGATGAATGGTTAGGCCTGACATGTGAATTATCAATACCTTTCAAGAAGGAAGGATAAAATGACAGCTTTGACAGCAACCAGAACACCAACGGAAGCAGAAGTAAAAAGGTATTATGCAGAACAAAAGATAGAAGTTGAATTCATCAAGGTAGAAAATCCTACTGATGATCAGGTTGAATTGAGTGATATTCTAAAGAGTATTATGGAAATCCAGAAGGAAGGGAAATAATGTGTATACTTTGCACCAGTCATGTGAGCAAGAAGAAATATGGCCCATTAGAAAGTTTCACATGTGTGGAGTGTGGAACGAATAACCATCCTAATCCGGGAAGATGCGCAGGCAGGCCGTTTGTAACCTGCCGGAAGTGTGGGCACATCATCAGGTTCAAGGCTTGGGATGGTTTTCTTTGCAGTCCTGGGTTGAAAATTAAATACGGATTATAAGGGGAAGGGAGAGAACAGAAGATGATCAGAGGATTGGGAGATAGAGGGTTAGACTTCCCGGAGATTGGGAAGATCCGCAAGGGGAAGAAACTGAAAAAGAATATGCCGGATGGAACGACAAAAGAAAGGCCGGTGGATCTGGATTATTTTGTGGTGAGTTTTGCAGAAGGAGAGGAAGCATCTCAAAGCGTGTTCATAAATGAGTACGGAGATCAGCCTGCAGAGCTGAACGTAATGCTGCCCTTGCTGATGGAAGATACTTGGGATGCCTGGCTGGAAGCATACAGCAGGGGAAGGATGGTTGCTCAGTCGGATGGTGTGAATTACAAATACCTTAGAGATCAGAAGATGAACGTGATTGTGAGGGATTGGAAGTTACTCACTGATGAAGATCCCGACACCCTCGGAAACATAGGGGATAAAGTACCGTATGAAGGTACGAGGGGGAATGAAAGTGTCTGGCCCTGCCAGCCTGGGGGAACCATCAGGTTGAAACAGGTGGGTAGGTTGAAGGTTACGATCATGGAGCTGGAACGCCGGGCATGTCTTGAATTGAAAACTCACAGCTATGACGATATTGATAATTTAGGCAACCAGATTCGATCTATATATTTTATGGAAGAATACATGGGTGCTATTCCTCTGGTGCTAAAGAGGGTACCTAAGATGAGAACCCTGCCGATGAATGGCAGGGGTGGTAATGCCATGCGGAAGAAAATGTATATGCTTTCAATAGAACCTGCACAGGAATGGGTGCGGTGGAAGATGCTGGCTGATCAGAAGAAAGTGATGGATGAGTGGGGATTAGGAACAGGAGCAGTCAAGTCAGGGCTGATGATAGAAGGTAGTGTGATCGAGGGAGATTTTACAGATGACAGCGATACAGATGGAGATGGGATTTGATCCTGCTGCAGCAGTGAACGCAGGTAGAGAATTCATTACAACTATGAAAGGATTATCAAAGAGAGGGTATGATCCAACAACCTGTCACCAGTTATATTCACTGGGGTATAGGGATAAAGGGAAGTGGATTGATTTTACGAGGGAAGAGGTTATCGCAGAATTCAAGAAGGACTGGGGCAGGGATCCAGAGGTGGTGATAATGAGTGGAGGGGGATGGATTGTAGGTCCAGTGCCGGAAAAGAAAGAGAGGTAGAAGATGGATCAATTTCTAACCCAGTTCGGTTACAGAATGATAGAAACAAGCGCAATGGTTATTCCAGAGGAAGTGGACAGAGATTGGAAGGAGAGATTGTTCACCTGGCCCTGGAGACCTTTCAGGAAAACAAGAACTATTTACGTGCCTGATCCACAGGTGCTTGTTGATAATAATAGGCGCATGATTGTTGGACACCCTGTAGTGATTGATCAACTAAAGCGAGAGGTAGAAGATGCCAGCAATAAGAGATTGCCCATTTGAGCTTGATATTGATGTGCCGGATGATCCTTATGAGTGGTTGGCACTTGTGATATTTCGTACAGCCTGGAGGGAGATGAGATCCGGGAATGGAAAGGCAGCACATGCGGAAGAATTCCTGCGAAGGGATGAAGCCTGGGAACTGGGCAAGCTGTTGTTTGGGAAGAAAGCACATATATTTCATAACTGGGCACTGGCCGGGTTCCCGGATCCAGAAGAAGCCAGGTCACCAGGCATGAGAGCATTGATTGAAAGGAGGCTACCTGAGATGGAGTACGATGGAGGTTATGCAGCTTATGATAAGGGCGTGACTGTGGTAGATTGTAAGGAGTGTGAGGTAGGACCGCAGATGAAATTTCTGCACTCCACAAAGGTATTCCTTATGTGCCCTAAGTGCAAGAAGAAAACCGGATACCACTTCTTTGTTATGGAAGCAGCAGATGAGTGGGAGGATATGAATGGAGACTAGGATATCCAGTGCCAGGCATGTTGGCAAAACATTTAGGATGCTCAGCGTATTGAAATCATGCTGGAGAGCAGGGCACCAAACCATAATGTACTCAGGGAAATACAGTTCGGTCAATCCGTTCTTAACGCAGGAGTACATGGAGTATATTGAAGAGATGAAAAGATTTGGTCCAAATGAATATCGCAGGTTATTGGAAGGATCATGGGACGACAAATGAATATATTAATAGGGATGATACTAATCTTCTTAGTGGGATATTTCTATGGTTATGTAGCTGGACTAGATAGGAATATCCCACTAAGAATGAAAACACAAGAGATACTGAATGAGATATTGCGAAACATAAACCTATATTTTGGTGATGCGGTTATACCTGATATGCCAAATGGGTTTTCTGTTAGAAAAGAACGTTTCTCAAAAACCCTTGAACAAATACTCATAGCCCACGAGGGGGAAGAGTGTAACTGGACAAGAGAACAAGACGATAGCTGTATGTTTATAACATCTTGCATGCAGTCATTCTTTTTGAATGATGGGGATACCCCCTTTCAAAACGATATGGATTATTGCTGTTTTTGTGGAAGAAAAATAAACAAACTACCTACCCCACCAAAGGAAGGTGAGTGATGGGATATAAAGAGAAAATAGTTGAAATATTGAAAAGTGTTGTGAGGTATTACAGTATGGGTAAAGTAACCGCCGAGGATAATATTTTTCTTGAAAAGATTATTGTGCCGAAAATCCTTGCCTCAATGCCCTCCGAGGCAGAGATAGCGATGAACATGATTGGGAAATATTTAGATTATCTGAGGGATGAAAAAGGAATAATGATAATTCCCGAAGAAGATTGCATAAAAATAAGGTCTATACGGGACTGGCTCTCCACTCTTGACAGCAAGGAGGAACACGATGCCAATAAATGATTATCAGTTATTCGTAAACATACCGCAGGGTCCACAGGAAATGCCACACATTATTAGAACAATAGAGTTTGTGTTGCAGGATGTTTTCATAAGCCCGGCAGTGCGTCATTCGTTGCACAATTTAGAAAGTATGGAAAGAATTAGTGGCCTGGTAATTAGACTGATGGAAGGTAAAGGGTGGGATCCAGTGCCGGATAAGACACCATTCTATTTAGGGATGGTGATCCTGAATTCATCAAGGGCGAGGGGCGATTTGGATAGTTTGATAAAAACAGTAATGGGTGCAATGAAAGGCGTAGTATTCATGCATGAATGTTGGTGTGATGGGATAAGCGTGATCAGGCCACCGCAGGAGGGGAACACAGATGATGCGAGGATCACCGTATCATGGAAGGAAATAATCACGCCGGAAGAGATATCCAACGGAAGGATGGGGAATAGCTGATGATACTCAAAGCCTATAAATGTTTTGTAATTCCATCCTCAATAGATGGATGTTTGCTGGTGTTTGCCCCCACGAGGAACAAAGCACGTTATTATGCATGGAAATATATAGTTGATTGGCGTAGTGATGTTGAGTATGTTGAGATAACAGCATGGAGAAGGAAGGATTTTGATCAGTACGCCGAGGGGGATGAAACTTATTGTGTAGAAACGAATGATGATTTACCGGAAGGGGCAGAAGAGTTTTATAATATGATGGAAGGATATTGATAATGAATCTTTGGGTAGGGATTGGGATGTTTGTAGGGGGGCTGGTGGTGATGGCAATCATGATACTGCTGCTTGCATTGATTCAGAAAGCACAGGAGGGATGAGATGGAGAAAACCTTACAGGAGACAAAGCAGGAGAAGAAGATCCGGCTGTTCAATGAGCATGATGATGAAGTAATGATGCTGTTGAACAGGATGGAAAGCCTGGGGGATGCTATACTGTATGTGCTGCATAAGAATTACCAGATGGGCAACAGGAACATTGAGAAGAACGTACTGAAAACTCTGGTGAACAGAGCTGGTGCCAACAAAGCAGGGATCCGAAAGATCCGTGATGCAATTTATATCCTGCGCAACCAGGAAGCAGGGATTGTGTCCAGAGGGGGGAGAGGTGGAGGTTACCGAAAGTCTACCTGTTGGGCAGACATAAACAAGTGTGGTGAGGATCTGTTCCACTCCCAGGCTATGAGCCTACTGGGAACGGAAAAGGCAATGAAAGCAGGAGCGAGAAAAGCATACGGTCCAGAACAGATCAAGATGTTTGATAGTGAACGTCTAACAAGTGATGAAAAACACTTTGGAGAAGCTTGTTTGCGGGAGGGGATTGACTTTGTGATATATGATCCAGCACCAGATGCACCGGATCTAGATGATGTGAAGCCAATACTAAATAATCCTGATCAGAGTGAATTCAAAACATGGGATTAGATAATAGGAGAATAGGTTGATGGCTGTATACAAGGACGCAGAAGAAGGGATCACGATAGTTTATTTTCACTGCAAAAACTCCGGCAGAATTTTTATTATTGATACCTGGCTGACACACAAATGGAAGTATACCGGCATGGCAGAAAAGCGGAAGAGATTGATTAAGAATTCCTACAATATTATTAGGGCGAGTTTAGGTATATTGCCAACGGTGGATCCTGCTGAATTCAAACCTGTTATTTGTGGTCCAGTATCACAAAGGCTTCATGATGCAAGATCCTAAGAGGCCGTTACTTAGATATCCGGGGGGGAAGTGGAGAATAGCCAAGTGGATCATAGCCCAGTTTCCACCACACCGGCAGTATGTTGAGCCTTATGGGGGAGGGGGAAGCGTACTGCTGCGAAAGCCGAGGGTGCACCACGAGGTTTACAATGATATATCAAGCGAGGTAGTCAATGTGTTCAGGGTGATGCAGGATTCAGATACAGCACAGAAGCTAATCAGTAAGTTAAAAATGACACCATTCTCCAGGGAAGAATATTATTTGTCTAGGGAAGATGATCCAGATCCAGTAGAGCAGGCAAGACGCACAATTATAAGAACCTTCATGGGGTTTGGAACCACGTCTTGTTTCAATAGAACATCAGGGTTCAGAGCATCCAGTTTTTACGAGAACAGATCAACCGGTACTCAATGGATTGACCACTCAGAATTTTTGGAAGTGTATATCGGCAGATTGAAGGGGGTGATCATTGAGAACAGACCGGCCATTCAGGTGATGGAGCAGCAGGACAAGAGGGAGGATACTTTGTTTTATTGTGATCCACCGTATGTAAAAAGTACCAGGTACCAGGAAGATATTTATGAAGTGGAGATGGACGATCAGGATCATCGGGATCTGGCAGACTTCCTTCATGGGGTGGGTGGGATGGTAGCGATAAGTGGGTATCACAGTGAGTTATATGATGAGCTTTATGCAGACTGGGATCCGAGGGAAAAGACAGCGTTTGCATCAGCACCATCAGGAGTGAATGAAAGGACAGAGGTTCTCTGGTTGAACCCTGCCTGCAGGAAAAACTTATATCCATTGTTCAATGGGGAATAACCAGGGAGAGAGAGATGTATTGCATAGTAAAAGGAAGAGCGAAGGTGACAGTTTACGAGATGAAAGAATGTGATTGTTGTGGACATATAAACGAACACGAGATGGATGACGTAAGGGAAATAACGGTATTGCTAGATGTCGATGATCAAAGTGAGGAAATGATTACTGGGTATCTTGAATGCCATCTGGAAAATACAACGAAGCCGGGAGTACGGATCCTTCTGAGAAAATGGATTGAGCCACCAGTAATAGAAGAGCTATATCCTGATCTGGTAAATAGAATAATAGGTGCTCCGGTATTGTTTGATGTGAAACCGGTAAATAATATTCAGCCAGTGTATGCCAGGCTGGCAAAGAAGATGGGGATGGATAAGTATTGCAAATCGCTGTGTGCTGTGGAGGTGATGTAATGGCGAGAGTAGGATGGGATGAGAAAGCTAAGAGAAAGCTAACAAGAGAAGCCATGATAAGAGCAGGCTATTCGGAATTGGAAAGGCATGGAGTGACAAGGGTTGGTGATGATCTGATTGTTGGGTCGGAATGGTTAGCAGGAAAAGTGCTCGTAATACCGGCAGAATACCATACATCAGCAAATGGTTGTTTTTCGCCGCCTAAAATGAGAGGGACAAGAAAGCTGATGAATGATCAGCCTTTTCCACGAGATGAAGCTTTGGATTGGGTGTTGGGTCCATGCGCCTGGTGCGGAAGTGATTTTGTAGATGATGGAACTGGTGCCTGCAATTCATGTTATGGACCGAGGGATGGAAAACTATGGCAACGATGAGGGTAATAAGGCCGGAAACATTTACAGATGACTGGATAGGGTCACTTGATTATTTCAGTCGATGGTTGTGGATTGGATTGTTTGCTGTGGTAGCTGATGATCAGGGCAGATTCTGGTTGAATCCGTTGAAGATAAGGGCTGCTGTCCTGCCACATCCGAAGGATGCAGTAGTAAATGATGAACAAATAACGCAGGCGATAAAATCATTTGAGAAAGCAGGGAAGATCCATATTTATTATAAAGAAAAAAAATCTATCTGCCAAATAATATCATGGTGGAAACATCAAAAACCAAGATGGGCCAACAGCTCAGAATATCCACCGCCAGATAAATGGATGGATAGGGAGAGATACGGCACAGGCCAGGGTAAAGCACCACACATGTTGAATTGGGATCTACCTGGTGGATTTACAAAGGTGAAGGCAGTGACTAAGAATGGTGAGAGCGTTGCACATAACATGTATGCAGCAAATATAGATATCATCAGCCCATTTGAAGAAGAGGTATTGAATCAATTAGTAGCTGAGCACAGCCAGGAATGGGTGGTTGAATCTATTGAGATAGCGGTAAAGAACAACGTAAAGAAGCTGTCATACATAAGCGCAATCCTGGAGAAGTGGGGGAAGAATGGTAAAACGACTGGCAAGAAAAGCACCCACAAGGATTATTTAGAGGAAGAATTTGCAGAGTTTATTGAGGAATAGTATTGCGTGTAGGCAACTAGATTACCTCAGAAAAAAGAGATAAAGTAACCATAATAAAGTAAAAGAGCGAAACGGAGCCTGGCTCTTGTGTATGTAAGAGCCTGGCTCTTGTGTATACAAAGGTGTAAGTTTACGTAAGTAATTGTTCCACTGTTGTGTATGTAAGAGACTGGCTCTTGTGTATGTAAGAGTCTGGCTCTTAGATACTTCACTGAAGGTTAATATAAAGAAGTATATGTAAATGTAAAGGTAAATGTAAAGGTAAATAACAATAACTAGGAGAAAATTGTTGTGGTTGAAGCACAGGAAAAAAATGTTATAATATAAATGATCTTCCTTTGATCAAGGGCGTGGGCATAGTGTGATCTGGTTGAGTAAATCAGGAAAAGCATTGTGCTCACGCCTATTTTATTATCTACACCTGGAGGTGTAATATGAAAAAGTTTCTTATCATTACGTTATTGATGGCATTCCTGCTTGCAGGATGCGCACTTGCGGAGCCATCGTTCTATGAAGGATTCACCGCAAGCCAGTTGGTAATTGGATTGGTGACAATCTTGATTACCATTACTCAGTCATTGTTCCCGAAGATATCTATTATCCAGTTGATCAAGCAGAAATTCATGATAGAGGATCGAGCAGCGTTCTTACTGGTGATGGTATTTTTCTTTGGGTTATCTGCCCTGGCCGAATGGGTGACAGGATACTTTGTTCCTGGTACTATATGGAACCTACAGAAAGTTATAGCGTTCTATGGAATCCTCTTGACCACATCCCAGGCAGCATATCAGCAATTGAAAGCATCAGGCAGAACATTGATGCCCTAACCGGGAGGTGATCTGGTGAGTAACGGTGAGAGTGTGTTGATCAACATCCGTAAGATGGTAGAGAATGGAGAGGAATTAAGTGAAAAAGAATTCCGGATCTTCATGCTCTCCACCGCTATTGANNNNGGAGAAAAGAAGAGGGTTGTAGCAGCAAAAGAACTAAAGCAAATCAAGAGATTAGTGTATGAAAAGAATGAAGAATTGAAAGAAAAGATCATAGACCTGGAGAACAAGGATGCATGCAGCCAGGCAGAAACAAATCAGGAAGAGATAATCAGAATAAGGAATAAATCAGATCGAAATGATGTGATGGTAACTATAGTGACAATTGTAGGAACCACATGGGCAGCTATATCCGGCAGCAGATGATAAAAAGGAAGTACGAAAAGAATGGAAACAACGAAGGACACCACACTCACTTATAAGGAGAAAGCGTTTGCGGAATTCTGGACATCAAACGGTTTCATTGGATGGCGTGCTGCCAAGAGTGCTGGATACCAGGGAAGCAGAGAAACATTGTATGTAAGAGCGTCAGAGAATTTAGCGAAGCCACACGTAAAGGCTTACATAGAGAGCAGGCTGGACAATATTGTTCTTGACGCTGATCAAACAATTGCAGAGATTTCAAGCATAGCAAAAGGGGAAGTTATGCAGTATGTGAATGAGTATGGAGAGTTTGATATTGATGCGTTGAAAGAGAATGGACTGATCAGGAACCTGGAATCTATAACATCTTCTACTACGGTATCACCAAAGACCGGAAACATAACTACAAAGACTTCCGCAAAAACAGCAAACAGAAGGCAGGCACTCGGTGATTTATTGAAGGTCCACGATAAGATCAAACCTAAGACAGTTATTCATGTGATCGGTTTCAACGAAGCACTTGAAGAAGCATA
>LGVF01016264.1_pt1 | contig 17760 bp, 22 predicted proteins | sample 469901 | NCBI WGS metagenome assembly LGVF01 (sample SAMN03893561, study PRJNA290197) | marine sediment metagenome | material: sediment; isolation source: combined push core samples #3730, #5133, and #5579 collected at Hydrate Ridge | place: Pacific Ocean: Hydrate Ridge
TGCAGGCCACGGGTTTCAAGGCGTTCGGAAAGAACTTCCAGAAACTGCTCTTCGTCATCAACTAACAGTACATTGGCTTCCATTTTCTCTGCCATTTTTCTCTCCTATGGTAATGGTTCGTCACGTTTTTCCAATTGCAACAACCGTTCTCAGGCAACCGCCCGGGCAGCAGCTATTTTTTTGTAAGCCTCTTCAATGGTTGCAGACAGCTTTTGAACATCTGTCGGTTTCTGCAGATAAGCATATGCACCCAGGTTCATGCATGTCTCACGATCAGCCTCAGATCCATGACCTGTTAAAATAATCACCTCAATATCGGGGTTTGTCTTTTTGGTCTGTTTCAACACTTCAATACCATTGATACCCGGCATCTTCAGATCAAGCACCATAACATCTGGCTGATCATCATCTATGAAATCAAGCGCTTCCCGGCCATCGAACACAGCATACGAACCAACGTTACGGTTCACCAGCCTCTCAGACAATGTCTGCACATATTCTTTTTCATCATCAACAAGCAGAACCTTAGGGGGCAGTTCAAAATGCTGATCCCTGTAAATTGATGCCCTGTAACCCTTACCCTGCAAGACCTCAACACTCTCAACTCCGTGGACCGAATGTGCAATTTCTGAAAGTTTTGAGGTCAAATTACTGAAACTGAAGGAGCTTTTATTGACTTTAAGCGAAACACGCTTGTCTCTCACTTCAACATCCACCTTCTGCCCTTTAAAAAGCAGAGCGAGTTCTACCTTGGCGGCAAGACCGAAATCCCTTACAGCCCTGACAGAGTCTTCTGTTTCCAGCACAGCCGTCTTGTTATAATTTTTCTTGATGAGAGCAACTACATCATCAGCACTCTTTTTTCCCAGAGGAATGACAATATCATACAGAGACTGGTCAAAGGGTTCTTTGTGGAACAGGAACTCGGTCCAGTCAAAAACGCTTCTATCCTCATCGTGGATACGCTTCAGACCAGCTTTCTCAGACATGCCCTCCTTAATCGCCCTTGCCTGCCTCATCTCAGCACTGTCAATAACAAGTACCTTTAAAACATGGGTTATATCATGGGGTATGAGTAAAGCAGTATAACCGCAGTACATGGCGTTCTGTTTTTCTGCCAGGTTCTCCGCGAGAGCAGATTTTAAGTATGCGACATTTCGCTCTCTCTCCATGGTAAATTGATTAAAAACAGAGGTTTTCTTATAAATAGATTGTTCCAGTTTATTTTGAGTTGTTTGTCTTTTTTGGCAGACATTATCAATTATAGCATCATCATCCACGACTGCCAGATTGAGTGATGAAGACATCTTTTGTCTAATTTCGTCTTCATTTGTAAAACTGCTGAAAAACAGGGCTATGGATGGCATTTTGTTACTCCTTTTGAATTGTAGGTTAAATTGCTTATCCACATTGATAATTTTAACAAAAGTTCTAACCTGAACAAATCGGAACCTTTGCTAATTAGTTAGCAACTTACATGCCAACCGTACTGAAACATAATTTTGCCGTAAATACAGTGAGTTGATTGGCCACCTCATTGGGCGGCGGAACCACCGACAGGACGAAACGAAACAATTAGAAACACAGACTGAGTGTGCGTCCCATTATGTTTCATTTTGTTCTCCAGGTAATGAAACATATTCGACCGAGGAACACCAGACGAAACACAGATAAAAATTGCAAAGTTAACCCGACAAGTTGGAAAACTTTTTAGCTACGCTGGATAAGTACCTTGAAAGTAAATGTGACCACATAATTTCAAAATACACTCCTGATTTCTTGTTTCTATGACAGGGTTTTAGGAGTAAGGTACTAAAGAAAGAGTTGCAAAATTAAATGAATTACAAGACAATGACGAACAAGAAAATCGAAGAAATCCTACTCCAGCCGGGCAAGCAATGATCATCGTCATTATTCTGAAAAAAATTAAAGATGCATTTACTGACCTGCTGCCCATTATCCTGGTTATCGCTTTTTTTCAGATTGTTGTCCTGAAGCAGCCATTACCACAAATGGGAGAAGTTCTTTTTGGCGCCCTTCTTGTTGTGGTTGGTCTCAGTCTCTTTATCCAGGGACTGGAAATGGGATTATTTCCTATTGGTGAAGCAATGGCCCGTGCCCTGGCCAGAAAAGGCAGCCTCTTCTGGCTCCTCTTCTTTGCTTTTGCCCTTGGCTTCTCAACTACGGTGGCCGAACCTGCTCTCATTGCAGTAGCCGCGGAGGCAGCAAAAATTGCAGGTCAGGGGGGGCTTATTGAGTCAGACCCAGCCTCCTTGAAAGGATATGCCTTTGGCCTTCGTATGTCTGTCGCTTTTTCCGTAGGACTTGCCATCCTTATCGGAGTTATGCGTATCATCCTTGGCTGGCCTGTCCATTACCTGATCATCGGTGGCTATGTCGTTGTTATGTTGATGACCATCATTGCACCAAAAGAGATCATCGGTATCGCTTACGATGCCGGCGGAGTCACCACATCCACCATCACTGTACCTCTGGTTGCCGCCCTGGGTGTGGGATTAGCCTCAACCATCAGAGGCCGAAATCCCCTTGTGGACGGCTTTGGGCTTATCGCCTTTGCCTCCCTCCTCCCCATGATCTTTGTGATGGGTTACGGGCTTCTGGTTTTCAGGTAAAGAAGAGGCGGGTATTTCTATGGAATACATATATGATATAAGCAGGACGTTACTTTCAACCTGCCGGGATGTGGCGCCGATCATTATCCTCATTACCGTTTTTCAACTCCTTGTTCTGCGTCAACCCTTTCCCAAACTACGTCGTCTCATTATCGGCGGTGTCTATGTTATCATTGGCCTGGCTTTGTTTCTGGCGGGACTTGAAAAAGCACTTTTCCCCCTGGGAAAAATTATGGCGACCCAGCTTTCTGATCCTGCCTTTATTTATGGCACGAAACAGGTTGTTGCTCAGGTCGACTGGACTGCTTACGGCTGGGTGTATCTTTTTGCAGCCATGATCGGCTTTGCAACAACCATCGCCGAACCATCTCTCATCGCAGTTGCTTATAAAGCCAGTGAGGTGTCAGCGGGAACAATCAGCCAATGGGGACTGAGACTCACTGTTGCACTTGGAGTCGCTTTCGGCATAAGCCTGGGGACATTTCGAATCATTACCGGCACGCCGCTATATATATATATTCTTGCAGGCTACCTGATTGTNNATTGTGCAGACTATCTTTGCCCCTAAATCTATTATTGCACTGGCATATGATTCAGGCGGAGTTACCACCTCTACAGTGACAGTACCGCTGGTGGCATCACTTGGTCTTGGCCTGGCCGCCACAGTACCCGGACGAAACCCTGCCCTTGATGGTTTTGGTCTTATTGCTTTTGCCAGCCTTGTCCCAATTATTACCGTTATGGGCTATGCCCAGTTTATGCAGTGGTCTAATCAACGCAAAACAAAATCCATGGAGAAGAATAATGCGCTTTAAACTTATTTTCTCATCTGTTAAGGCTGATATTACTGATAAGGTTGTAGATGCAGCAAAAAATGCAGGTGCCACGGGAGCGACAATCATACCGGCCAGAGGCACAGGCATTAGAGAGGCGAAAACTTTTTTTGGCCTTTCACTCGAAGCACAGACCGATATTATCCTGCTTCTCGTAGAAGAACACATTGTTGTTAAGATTCTGGACGCCATAAGAGAAGTGGGCGAGTTCCATAAACCCGGGACCGGAATTGCTTTTGCAGTTCCGGTTGAGCAGGTAGTAGGACTTGAGAGCCAGATGGAAAAATTTAAAGAAGAGGTGCGTGATAGTTACTTTTAGCACCACTATAAAAAACCAAACTCTTTGGTATCCCGCCTGCCGGGGTTAAACACAGACCGCTATTACATAGGAGAAAAATATGGGATCAGACAGTGTCAGAATAGTACGAGCAAGAGACGTGATGCATAAGAGGATTGTATCTATTGACGGCATGGCAACAGCCAGTGAGGCCGCCGCCATGATGCGTGCTGAAAAAACTTCCTCACTGCTGATCAACAAAAGGAGCCCTGATGATGCATGGGCCATACTGGTCATTCAGGACTTCATAAAAGGTGTGATAATACCTGGACTTTCCCCGAGCGAAGTACATGTCTACGAAATCATGACAAAACCAATTATCACCGTCCCGGCCGATATGGACATTCGCTACGCAGCCCGTCTCATTTATCGGGCCGACATCCGGCGGGCCCCGGTTGAGGATGGTGGAAAACTTATTGGTATGATCTCCCTCTCCTCATTGATTCTCGACAACGATCTTTTTTAACCGCTGAATCAAGAGAATCCAACCTTCCCTACTGCTCTGGGACATTCCATGCTTCACCACCTCCTCTATTTTACCTCTTCGTGCAGGACACCTGCATTGTTGCAATGCTGAAATATATGTTCTACACGGGAACAAATGTTACCATAAGTTAGAGCACACTGAGAAGAAAGCGGCGCGTCTTTTTACAGTTTTACGACCAAAAAACAGCACCCAACATGGGTGAAAAAAAGTTTAAGCGTCACAGCTGCGACCACGAGCTAATACTTGACAGAACTGTATTAAAAATGTTATCTATTTTACCACCTACACGGCATAAGTAGGTGGAAGGGGACACTTTATTAGACCGCACCCGGCTAAGCAACACGCAAACTTCTCATTTCACAAATTTCACGTACTAAGGATTGAATGAAGCACGTTCTTGCACTGTCTGTATTGCTCTCTGCATTCTGGTTAATTAATTCCGGACACTATACATCACTTCTTCTTTTCTTTATGGTGGTATCGGTGCTATTTGTTGCGGTACTGTGTCACCGAATGGACGTGGTTGATGGTGAGTCGCAGCCGCTTGAACTCACCTTTACTATCCCAATGTACTGGCTCTGGCTGATAAAGGAAGTTACAGTGGCAAATATCGCGGTGGCACGCTGCGTTTGGAAAGGTGCCGATTCAATCAGCCCTTCAGTCATCAAGGTCAAGGCCAACCAGAAAACCGATCTCGGTATTGTTATTTATGCAAACTCCATAACATTGACGCCGGGTACGGTCAGCATAGATCTGGAAGACAATGAAATCACGGTACACGCCCTAACTCGTGAAACAGCAAAGGATCTGCTTACGGGAGAGATGGATCGCAGAGTATGCAAGGTGGAATCCTGATGTATATTATTCCGGCAGTTATTTTGCTCATAGTCATGGGAATCGCCCTGTGCCGTGCGTTCATGGGACCCACCCTTTATGATCGTATTTTGGCCGTCAACACCTTTGGCACGAAAACAGTTCTGTTTATAGCAGTTATTGACTTTCTCTCCGGTAGACAGGCATTTCTGGATATCGCCATCGTCTATGCGTTGATAAACTTTATCAGCGTAATCGGGATTTTGCGTTTTTTTGAGTATTCATCAAAAACAGCCCTGGCGGAGGAAGATTAATGGAACTCCTTCTTGACATAGTCAGCTGGATATTGCTTATAAGCGGCAGCTTTTTCACATTGACAGGTGCGCTTGGTTTATTTCGTTTTCCCGATTTCTTTACACGAACCCATGCTGCCGGTGTCACTGACACGGCCGGTGCCGGGCTTATTTTAACCGGTTTGATGCTTCAGGCCGGATGGGGACTTGTGTTGGCAAAGCTTCTGCTCATCTTACTGTTTTCCCTGCTTGCCAGCACCACAGCCTGTCACGCTATGGCGAAAGCAGCCTTGAAAAGTGGTTTGAAGCCGCAAACTGTAAATGACAATAGTAACAGCGAGGAGGAGACGTCATCGAAACCTTAATTGACTTTGTCCTACTCAGTTTTCTGGTGGTGACTGCAATTGCAATTGCCCGCATGAGTGATCTGTTTGCCGTGGTGATGCTCTCAGGTATATACAGCCTGCTGTCTGCCAGCTTGTTTTTAGATCTGGATGCCGTTGATGTTGCCTTTACCGAGGCCTCAGTCGGCGCTGGAATCTCAACTTTACTCTTTTTAGCGACACTGAAACTTGTTCCCCGATATGAAAAAAAATCGCGCTACAAGCCAACGCTAGCCCTTGGGGTGGTCATCGCCACCGGTGCCCTCTTGATTTATGGAACGTTGGATATGCCACACTTTGGTGAGGCCGACGCCCCTGTGCACCAGCATGTAGCCCCAAGATATTTAAACGACTCAATGAATGAAGTCGGAATACCCAATGTGGTGACCTCTGTACTTGCAAGCTATCGAGGCTATGACACCCTGGGCGAAACTCTGGTTGTTTTCACTGCCGGTATTGGTGTGCTATCGCTTCTCATGGTTTCCAGGCGTACCAAGGAAAAGGCCTTGCAAAAGGTACCGGCCGATATGCAGGACCAGATCATTCTTCGCGTGGTAGCCAAGATGATGCTCCCACTTATTCTTATATTTGCTCTCTATGTCCAGTTTCATGGCGATTATGGACCCGGAGGAGGCTTTCAGGCCGGCGTTATTTTTGCTGCCGGCATTATTTTATATACCATGCTTTTCGGCCTCAGCCTTACCCAGAAAGTCATCAAAACCGAGGTTGTCGAGCGGCTCACTGCCTTCGGAGTCCTTCTCTATGCAGGAGTCGGCATCGCCTGCATGTTGCTCGGCGGTAACTTCCTTGATTACAACGTGCTTAGGCATGATCCTGTACACGGCCAACACCTTGGGATTCTCCTGGTTGAACTGGGTGTCGGAATCACTGTTGCTGCAGTAATGGTAACACTTTTTTTCAAGTTCACCTGGAGAACCGTCAAACATAAATATAACCAATGAATATAATCGGTCTCTATAATTACTGGATTGTTGTTGTCCTGATGCTCATAGGATTCTTCATTGTCATTGCCCATGAAAATTTGATCAAGAAATTGGTCGGGCTGTCAATTTTCCAGACTTCTGTCTTTTTCCTCTACATCAGTATGGGCAAGGTGGCCGGAGCCACGGCACCCATTCTTGATGAAAACTATCAGCTCTACTCAAATCCACTTCCGCATGTTCTTATTCTCACGGCTATTGTTGTCGGTATTGCCACAACTGCAATGGGTCTCGCCCTGGTTGTGCGGATCTATGAGGCCTATGGATCCATAGAAGAAAGTGATATCCAGGTGCAGGATAATAACGATCGGCTCGAAGATTATCTTGAGGCTTACGGCCGTAAAAACGATACTCACCTTTTTAATCAGGACAAAGACGAGTGACAGCACATTTTCCCATATTACAGGTTATTATTCCCCTGTTGGCGGCCCCGTTATGCCTTTTCATCCGTATACCGCGAATTGTAGGAATATTTGCAATTTTGGTAAGCGCCACAGCCTTTTTCATCAGTTGCAGTCTGCTTCAAGAAGTTGTCACGGGTGGCACCCTATCCTATCAGTTGGGGGGATGGGCCGCACCATGGGGTATTGAGTATCGCATAGATAAACTCAATGGCTACCTCCTGCTCCTCGTCTCTGGGATAAGTACCATTGTGCTTGTGGCAGCACAAACAAGTATCAGCAAGGAGTTACCGGAAAACCGTCATACCTTTTTTTACACTGCTTACCTGCTCTGTTTAACAGGTCTTCTCGGCATCCTTGCCACCGCAGATGCCTTTAACCTTTTTGTCTTCCTGGAAATTTCCGCACTCTCCTCCTATACCCTCATTGCTATAGGTACAGATCGAAGAGCCTTAACAGCATCATACCAGTACCTGGTCATGGGGACCATTGGGGCGACTTTTATTATCATCGGGGTTGGTCTCATGTACATGATGACCGGTACCCTCAATATGTATGACCTGGCCGAGAGGCTGCCGGCCGTGTATGAATCGAAAACTGTGCTCAGTGCTTTCGGCTTTTTCATCGTGGGTGTCTGTCTCAAGCTGGCGCTTTTCCCCCTGCATCTCTGGCTGCCCAACGCGTATGCCTACGCCCCGTCGATTACCACAGCTTTTCTCGCTGCCACTTCGACTAAAGTAGCTGTTTATGTGCTGATTCGTTATATTTTCAGCATCTTTGGTATTGAGTTTGTCGATATGTCGCTGCCACTGGGTGATATTTTCCTCTTCCTCGGGCTTACCGGTATTTTTGTCGCCTCTGTTGCCGCCATTTATCAGTTGAACATCAAAAGGCTTTTTGCCTACTCAAGTGTTGCCCAGATTGGCTACATTATTCTTGGCCTGGCAATAGAAACTGAGCTTGGCTTAACTGCGACCCTGCTTCATCTCTTCAATCATGCGCTAATGAAAGCAGCAATTTTCCTGGCGATCGGAGCCGTTGTCTATCGTATTGGTAGTGCTCAGCTCTCCCACTACGCAGGACTCGGAAAGAAAATGCCATGGACCATGGCAGCGATTGTCGCCGGTGGATTAAGTCTTATTGGGGTACCGCTCACCGTGGGATTCGTCTCTAAATGGTACCTGGTTGTTGCCCTTCTCGATAAAGGCTGGTGGCCGGTAGCTGTTCTTGTACTTATCAGCTCACTCATAGCGGTAATCTATGTCTGGCGGGTCGTTGAATGGATATACTTAACACCGCCCCGGATAATCACCGATGAAATAAAAGAGGCACCTATGAGCCAATTGATTCCCATCTGGATACTGGTTCTGGCTAACATCTACTTCGGCGTTGACACCCGACTCACTGTGGGTGTGAGCAAACTCGCAGCGCAGAGCCTTTTTGGAGTGAATTGATCATGTGGTTAGCTCCTGAAACACTGCTCATCTTGACCATACTGGTACCACTTTTCGCCGTACCCGGCATAATTGCTGCCAACCGGTTCCCAAACCGGCGGGAAGGGGTCACAATAACGGCAAGTATTATCCTCATTTACCTTGTCACTACCCTGTATGGACTTGTTCAGGATGGAACATCCATCGCTATAAAAGGTCCGGCTCTTTTTCCCGGCCTGCATTTAAGTTTTGAAATTGAACCGCTCGGCATGCTTTTTTCGCTCGTTGCCGGATTTCTCTGGCTGGTGACAACTGTCTATGCAATCGGCTATATGCGTGGGCACCATGAGAAAAATCAGACCAGGTTTTACAGTTGTTTTGCCATTGCCATATCATCGGTCATGGGTATCTCCTATGCAGGTAACCTGCTCACTCTGTTTATATTTTACGAGGTACTGACCCTTTCCACCTATCCTCTGGTCACCCACAGTGGAACTCCCAAGGCCAAAGAGGGCGGTCGGGTATATCTTGGTGTCCTTCTTTCCACATCTGTCCTGTTCCTCCTGCTTGCCATCGTTGCTACCTGGTATACGGCGGGGACCGTCGAATTTCAAAAAGGTGGGGTGTTTCCACCAGAAACTGCACCGATTATCACCGGCACTCTGCTGGTACTCTATATTTTCGGTATTGGTAAGGCGGCTATCATGCCATTTCACCGCTGGTTGCCCGCCGCCATGGTGGCACCAACCCCGGTAAGTGCTCTTTTACATGCTGTCGCGGTGGTAAAGGCCGGGGTTTTCAGCGTGCTGAAGGTCTGTGTATATATTTTCGGACTCGACCTGTTGAGAACGCTCCCCAGTGCGGACTTTATGCTCTATCTTGCAGCAGCAACCGTTCTTCTGGCCTCCATTGTGGCCATGCGCCAGGATAATCTCAAAGCGAGGCTGGCCTATTCAACTGTCAGCCAGCTTGGCTACATCACCATCGGTGCACTGCTGGCTACCAATGCAGGGATTGTCGGGGGGGCCATGCATATTGCCATGCACGCCTTCGGTAAGATCACCCTGTTCTTCTGTGCCGGTGCTATTATGGTTGCCGCCCATAAGACGGAAATAAGCGACATGCGTGGTCTTGGCAAAAGCATGCCAATTACCATGATCGCGTTTTTTATCGGCAGCCTCTCAATCATCGGACTGCCCCCCACCGGAGGTACCTGGGGAAAATGGTTCATCATGACCGGAGCCTTCGATGCCGGTAAATGGACAATAATGATAGTGCTTATGCTCAGTTCTTTATTGAACATTGCCTATCTGCTGCCGATTCCGCTGCGGGCTTTTTTCTCAAAGCAAGCTTACGGAAAACCGGTACAGATCAAGGAGGCTCCCCTTCCATCTCTTTTGGCCTTAAGCTTTACCGCCCTTGGCTGTATTTTTCTGTTCTTCTATACTCAGCCACTCTATGAGCTGGCATCGGCTATTCTTCAATAGAGGCATTGGTAATGGCGACTGAAAAACAACATCTTTTTGACAATCCCAAAAATGTTCAGAGAGTCCTTTATCTCCTCTATTTTTGCTGCACTGTCCTGTTTATCCTCGACTTCGTTATTCATCGGCATCTGGTCCACCCCTGGGAAGGCTTGCTCGGTTTCTATGCGGTGTATGGCTTTGTCAGCTGCGTGGTGCTCGTGCTCGTTGCCAAATGGATGAGGACCTTTCTGATGCGGGAAGAATCGTACTACGACAGAACAGAACTTGACCCAAAGGAAATCGATGGAGGTGAACATGTGGGCCATTGATACTCCAGCCTTTATCCCTCTCTTTCTCGTCTCAGTCCTTGCCCTGTTCACAAAGGGCAATCTCAGAGGAGCCATTCTACTCGGTGTTATTGCTCTCAGCGGGATCCACCTGTGGAATGTTCCAGCAGGGACCAGTGTCAGCTTATCGTTTCTTGGATATGAGTTAACTCCATATAAGGTCGACAAGCTCAGCCTGATGTTCGGCTATATTTTTCATATAGCTGCACTTATCGGGGTCATCTATTCCCTGCACGTCAAAGACACAATGCAGCAGGTTGCCGCCCCGCTATACGCAGGCAGTGCGCTTGGTGCAATTTTTGCGGGAGACCTGCTTACCCTTTTTGTTTTCTGGGAACTGCTGGCCATCACTTCGGTCTTTCTGATCTGGGCGAGGCGGACGGAAAGAGCCTACCAGGCCGGAATCCGCTACCTCATTGTGCAGGTTATGTCCGGTGTCATTCTCCTAGGCGGATTAATTATATATTATGGCAAAACCGGTTCGCTCGACTTTGGCTATATCGGACTTGACGGCATCGGCAGCTGGTGCATTTTTCTCGCCTTTGGCATAAAGGCCTGCTTCCCTCTGTTGCATAACTGGGCAACGGATTCCTATCCTGAAGCCACCCCCACGGGGACCGTCTTTCTCAGCGCATTCACTACCAAGGTTGCGGTATACGCTTTGGCCAGAAGCTTTCCCGGCACCGAACTGCTTGTCTTTATTGGGGCGGCTATGACCTGTTTTCCAATATTCTTCGCTGTTATTGAAAACGATCTTCGCCGGGTACTTGCCTATAGCATGATCAACCAGATCGGGTTCATGATCTGCGGCATAGGTATCGGTACGGCACTTGCTGTTAACGGGGCAGTTTCCCATGCCTTCAACGATATCATCTTCAAGGGTCTGCTCTTCATGTCCATGGGCGCTGTGTTGCATGTGACCGGACGAATAAACGGCTCCGACCTTGGCGGGCTCTACAAATCTATGCCGAAAACGGCAATGCTTTGTATCGTTGGCGCTGCTTCCATCTCTGCATTTCCCCTCTTCAGTGGATTTGTCTCCAAATCAATGGTGATGTCCGCCGCTCTGGAGGAAGGCTATCACTGGGTCTGGTTAATGCTGCTTTTTGCATCCGCTGGTGTGTTTCATCACGCAGGTATCAAGATCCCCTACTTTGCCTTTTTTGCCCATGACTCCGGCCTTCGTGTATCCGAACCACCAAAGAACATGCTTGTCGCCATGACCATTTCGGCAATACTCTGCATTACCATAGGTGTCTATCCAGGATGGCTTTACAGTCTGCTGCCCTTTGACACAGGCTATAACCCCTATGATGCAACCCATGTCCTGGCGCAGACCCAGATTCTGTTCTTCTCAGCTCTTGCTTTTGTCTGGCTCAACCTCAGAGGTTTGTACCCACCCGAACTGCACTCGGTCAATCTCGATGTGGATTGGATATACCGTCGCTTTTTGCCACGGACATTGAAAGCATCTTTTTCCTGGATATGGTCTCAAGATGCGATGTTGCGCAGTAGAGTACTTGAACAGCTGGATAATTTTTACAACTACCTTGCCCGGCTTCACTATCCCGGGAGCAAGGCCTCACAGGTACGTCCCACCGGTAATATGGTCATGTGGGTTGCTGTACTGCTTGCCGTCTATATGTGGCTGCTGCTCAGCTTCGTTAACTGATCTCAGCAATTGATCAGAGGACTCTAATCGACAGGATCTCCCCCTCCTCTCTGTTTCTCGACAATGATCTTTTTTCAGCGCCCTGTTGCCAAACTGAAACAAACGTTCTATACATGAAACACACGAACCGTCTCTTGCTGCATTCTCAATGAATCGCTTTAACAAACCGGAACAATGACAACTCCCCAACACAAAATCCAGCCTGTAAAGTATAATTGATAAAAGGAGAGAGTATGACCATTAATAGAATGGAAACCAAACAGCGTATGAGCAGGATCGTAATCCACAATGATACCATCTATCTTTGTGGTCAGGTTGCAGAGGATGCCGACAAAGGTATCCGGGATCAGACAAGTACAATGCTTGACAAGGTGGAATCTTTACTCCAACAGGCGGGAAGTGATAAAGAACATATCCTGTCAGCCACAATCTATATTAAAGACATGGCCTTATTCAGCCAGATGAACGAAATTTGGGACAACTGGATCCCGGAAGGTCATGCCCCTGCCCGTGCATGTGTTGAAGCACGGATGGCGCGACCAGAGCTTCTCGTGGAGATATCTGTCATTGCCGCAGTTAAGATAACTTAGAATTTCGAATATCTGTGGCATAATATTTATTTCCCAAGAAGTCGGTTCAGCATCCCCTTTTTCGGTTGTTCAGGTTCCGGTAGACCCAAATGACGGCAGATAAAAATCTCCAATTCGTGCTCTGATATATCGGTTCCTTCAACAACAATCTCATCCCCAACCATTACCGCCGGGGCTACAGGAAGGTCCAACTCAAAATATTCATCAGTTATATAATCGGCATTGGGTTTTGAGGTAACATTGAATTCAATCTGATATTTCTTGCCCAGCCTGGGCATCATCTGTTTGAAATGTTTTCAGGGCTTACCGTTCGGTTCGTTGAGGAAAAAATGGATTTTGAGCATAACATTCTCCTTGAAGAGTGCCTGGACAAAAGATTTTACAGAGGTTTTTGCACACGGCCCATATGAACTAGAAATTGTTTTGGCGGTAAAAAGTCCACCAGCCGGAGATCGAGACGTTCTATTCCCAGCGTATCAAGAAACACGATGGTGGGTACACCCTTTATATCGTACTTCTTCAACAGCTGTTCATGGAGTGGGTTACCTCCCTGGGTTACATCAACTTTTACCAAGATAAAACCAGCCTCAGCCAGGCTGACTATATCAGGGTCATGGAATACAATCTCTTCAAACTCCCGGCAAGGCGTACACCATTCGGCGTAGAAATCGATGATCACCACTTTATTCTGAACTATAGCCTCTTGAAGGATCTTCTCAGAATACGTGTGCCACTCGACCCCGGGGCCGCGTATGATCCAGGCGGTGATCCAAATGGCTGCAAAAACAAGACAAACCGTCCCCACGATGGCTTTCAGCCATGGAAAAAGTTTAAAACTCGCCTGGTTCTTATCAATCCATCCCAGATGAAGACCAGCGGCTAAGGCAACACCGATCGGCATGATAACTTTCATTGCACCAGGTATGATCGGTCGGATGAAATAAACCGCCATTCCCACCAAAACCCAGCCCATAAGCTTACGCACCCATATCATCCAGCCACCGGCCTGAGGCATGCGTTGCAGCTGGCCTGAAAAAATTGCCAGCACAAAAAGAGGAAGACCCATGCCCAGACTGAGAATGAAAAAAATCAGAAATCCAAGCCAGGGATCGCCCATACTTGCCACCCAGGTAAGCAAACCCAGGACAAAGGGCCCGATACAAGGGGCAGCCACGACCCCCAGGGTTAGCCCCATAAATAGACTTCCGAAGTACCCGGTGTAGGATTTAGCAGCCATCTGGTTCAAAGAACCGGGCAGTCGCAACTCCCAAAGCCCGAAGAGGCTGGTAGCGAACAAGACAAGGACGACTGCAATAATGGTCAACACAAGTGGACTCTGAAGGATAGCTCCCATTAAGCCGCCGGTGAGCGCGGCCACAACGCCTAGAATAGAGTTTGTCAGAGCAAGGCCCATCAGGTAGCAAAGCCCATGCGCAACGAGTTTCAACTGGTTGGGTTTCTCCTGGGCTGCGCGCCCACCGAAAAACGAAACGGTGATGGGGATCATAGGATACACGCAGGGAGTCAGGTTCAGGGCCAGGCCTCCTGCGAAAATACCCAGAAGTGTCCAGAGCATTGCCCAACCCTGAAGAGATTGCGCAGATGGTACAGATGCTGCTGCCTCCAAAGATGCTGTAAGCCCAGCCGGAGCACTGTTAATGGGCAGCCCCTTGTCCTGCCATTTCGGAAAACCGTAAGGGTCACGATAGACATTTTTATAACCAAGAGATACCGCCACACGGGCAGCTGAGTCACTCCGGACTCATGTCAGGCCGGCTCAGTAAAATACGAGATACCGCTCCTTGTCTGACCCTAAAAGGTCTTCCAGATCACCAGCCTTCCGCCAACGTGACCACCAGGTGGGCTCCATTGGAAAATTGAGTGCACTCTCCATATGACCGGTGCGGTATTCCCACTCCTGACGAGTATCCACCAGCAACTGAGCCGAAGAGTCTTTTCGATACCGGTCAGCAAGCTCTTCGGTGGTGATAATACGGTAACCACCCACCTCGGCTTCAATCAGAACCTCATCCCATGTGGCTTGCGCTGGTATAGTGGGCCGTTGTCCATACCAGACGAAAACGACCGCTACCACAACAGCTGACAGCGCCAGAACAATAGATGCTCTTGATTTCATATTCCACTCCTCTCCTGCTGAGTTGTACCATCAGGAGCAAGCAAGCTGTTTGTTAAAACGGTTTGTTAGCCTTCCCTTGTCCAGCTTTAAAAAGCAGACATATCCAGTCTACGGGATAATTCAATTTTGTCTATAAAATTATATTTGTACCGCTATCAGATTTGATGGTTAAGTAAAAAGCTTCATATACGAGGCGTGTAAATTGATCTAAGTCATATCGAGTATTCCTCGAATCTTGTATTCTCGCTTTTATAACGATGTTGACTTTTTTGTATAAAAAACAATTATAAAATCAGAGGAGAATTATCATGACAGGATGCGGATGTAATAATGAGGCTGGTGGAGCAGGTGGGCCTTTTTCCAAGGGAAAAGAGTTGGTTGAATTTGTCTACAATGCTCATGGTGGTACGGTGCGTGATCAACCTATCTCTCAAGGGGCTATAGATATTGTGTGTCAAGGATGCAAGACCTCCTTTACTCTAGAAACCTATGTGGGAAAATGCCCGGAGTGTGATGGTGTTCATGCTGTTGCGCCGATGAATCCTGTTGCTGAGAATGTTCAGTTTGCTGGTGTTGATTTTACACTTCCGTAGCAGACAGAGTGTTGTTCTTCAGAAGTATTAAAGATAAGGGGAGGAATAACAATTCCATCCCTCCCCTTAGTCCTTTTTTTATCGGGAAGGTAGAGTCAAGTTTGATATTTAATCTCCCATGTGATATCCATGATTCTTTTGTACATTATGGATACACCGCAATATTTTTCCTGGGAAAGCTCCACCGCACGCTGTAGTTTATCAACATCAAGATCCTTGCCACTGAATTCGTATATGATGTTCATCGACTGATAAACCGACGGAACTTCTTCTGTCAGTACAGCATCCACAGTAATAATGAGGTCATCAATATTCACCCGCATTTTTTTTAAAATAAGTACAACATCAATACCAGTACATCCGGCAAGAGAAGCCATCATAAGCTTTTTGGGGCTCGCACCTGAATTATCTCCTCCGACATCAACAGGAGCATCAGTAACAATATTATGCTCGCCTATCCGGGATTCAAATGCCATATTTTCTTTCCAGCTTGTCTTTATTGAAGTCTTCATCGTTTATCTGTCCTTTTTCTTTAACATGATGGCGTCGTAAAAAGTCTGATCCAATCAGTATCATACTTCAGTAAAATCTTCTTCCTGAATTGTTATTCAGTTACAATTGCTCTACATCACTTATCTTGCACATTTCAACTTTTTATTCCATCATTTATTGTGATCACTCTCATATAAACATCTTGAATCCAATGAAATAAAAAATGGCTGTTGACATATGATTATTCTTTTGGTTAACCTTGAATTCAACTAAGGTTAACCGAAGCCATTTAAACACCATGAAAAAAGAAATCCTGCAGATCCTTAGACAAGACAGCGAACGAATTTCAGGAGAATACCTCAGTTCGATTCTGGGTATCTCCAGGGTATCAGTATGGAAACATATTAAGAGCCTCATTGCCAGAGGATACGACGTCGAGACGACATCAAAGGGTTACCGTCTATTGGCTAGCCCGGATACCCCTTTTGCCTGGGAGTTTCCCGACAGATATGAAAAAATCCACTACCTGGAAACTGTAGACTCCACCATGGATATAGCCAGAAATTTAGCCCGTAAGGGGTGCCCGCATCTCACAGTGGTTGTGGCATCGACCCAGCGAAAAGGCAGAGGCAGGCTGAACAGAGCCTGGTACTCTGATAAGGGCGGTCTCTATTTTACCATAGTTCTACAGTTGTCGATGCCACCCCAATATATGGGCCGAGTCAATTTTTATACCGCTGCAATATTGGCACAAACATTACGTGAAGAGTATGGGGCCGATGCAAAGGTCAAGTGGCCAAATGACATTCTGATAGACGGAAAAAAGCTCTGCGGCATGCTGTCAGAGATGGAGGTGGAAGGAGAAATGGTAACTTTTCTGAATATTGGAATCGGTATCAATGTAAATAATGATCCTACCAGGCAGAAACCAAATGGTGTGAGTCTCCAACAATGCTCAGATCGAAAGGTATTGAAAAAAGAGTTATTGGCAATTTTTCTAGACCGCTTTGAAGAGAAGTTTGATTTGGCTATGGCTGGAACGGCAATCGACCTTTGGAAAAAATATAACTCCACTTTAGGCCGGTATATACGGATAGTAACACATAACGATACTCTTGAAGGGTACGCAGAAGATGTTGATACAAACGGCGCCTTGCTGCTTAAACAGGATGGCGGCAAAATTAACAAAGTGATTTATGGTGATTGTTTCCATTAGCTCTCGAACTAACTGTAATTTCAAATCTATTTTGTGGCGATTTAATTCAATGTAGTCACTTGATGGGCCTGCTTCGGGTTCCCCCAATTCAAAATTATGGAAAATATATGAACACTTCAACCCACCTTCACATGACGGTTCTGTCTGCACTATTTGCAGCACTGATAGCAGTCGGTGCTTTTATAGCCATACCCATTGGTCCCATACCTATCGTGATGCAAAATTTTTTCGTACTGTTGACCGGGTTATTGCTGGGACCCAAATGGGGCACTCTAACCTGTGGTGTGTATCTTCTTGCAGGAGCTCTGGGACTTCCTGTTTTTGCAGGAGGCACAGGAGGAATCGGTCGTTTTTTTGGCCCTACAGGAGGGTATCTTTTGGCATATCTTCCAGCAGTATTCGTCACAGGCTTAATCTCTCAAATCGGAAAGAAAACTATCTGGGGGGATAGTCTTGCCATGATTCTTGCGAGCTTGGTGATCTATGCCCTGGGGACGAGTTGGCTCAAGGTTTCTACCGGTATGAGCTGGCCAAAAACCCTGGCCGTTGGCATGTATCCTTTCTTATTGGGGGATGCACTTAAAATCACCGCTGCTGCTTTTGTTGTAAAAACTATCAGACCGATGATTGATA
>LGVF01139892.1_pt1 | contig 17712 bp, 14 predicted proteins | sample 469901 | NCBI WGS metagenome assembly LGVF01 (sample SAMN03893561, study PRJNA290197) | marine sediment metagenome | material: sediment; isolation source: combined push core samples #3730, #5133, and #5579 collected at Hydrate Ridge | place: Pacific Ocean: Hydrate Ridge
TATTTATTGTACAGGAGACAATATAAAACCCATTAATTCAAGTACAATAATTCATCATTCATCGAATTTATCAAGAAGTTTTCCTGAATTTCCATCTGATCATGGCGCTGTAATTACCACTTTTATAATAAATGAAAAATAGATCTGCCTAAATTAATATGTTTGGTGTTCCTGGTATGTTTAAATTTGGCTCAAACAAATACATGAAATACCAATGTTTTTTTTGCCTATTTGGAAATAATAAGACAATTACGATAAAAGATTTTTGAAGACAATATGCAATCAGTTTTTTAAGCACAACAACATGAGTTCACAGGTAGTTTATCCTAAACCAAAATGGCATTAAGGTAGATACTAGAACATATAATTATAATCAAAAAATAAGGAGAAAAATGAAACCCAAGATTAGATTAAAAATAGGTTTTTTAGTTTTTGCACTGCTATCATTGTTTAGTGTAACTTCATGTATATCCCAAACAAAAGAAAATAACTATCCAAACATTATTGTTTTTCTAGTTGACGATATGGGACTGATGGATACTTCTGTTCCATTTTTAACAGATATGAATAGTGATTTAGTCAAGTATCCATTAAATGACTATTACCACACTCCTAATATGGAAATGCTTGCAACAAAAGGCATTCGGTTTACTAATTTTTATGCACATTCGGTCTGTTCGCCCACACGCGCTTCAATTCTGACTGGTCAGAACTCTGCTCGCCATAGAACGACTAATTGGATAAAATCAGAGAGTAATAATCGTACAGAATTTGGGCCATCAAATTGGAATTGGAAAGGGCTTAATAAGGAATCGGTAACCCTCCCCCGCATACTGCAACAGACTGGTTATAGAACAATACATGTTGGGAAAGCACATTTTGGTCCCTTTGGCAGTGATGGTGAAAACCCTCTTAACCTTGGCTTCGACATTAATATTGCAGGAAGCTCAATTGGACATCCGGGTAGTTACTACGGAACGGATGGTTTCGGACATATAAAAGGTCAGAAAGCCAGAGCTGTACCTGGCTTAGAGAAATACCATGGTAAAGAAATATTTCTGACGGAGGCATTAACCTTGGAAGCTAATTTAGCAATATCAAAAGCCAAGGAAGAAGAAAAACCTTTCTTTCTTTACATGGCACATTACGCTGTTCATGCCCCTTTTCAGTCGGATCCCCGCTTTGCTGAAAATTACAAAAACTCGGGTAAATCTGAAAAAGCTCAGGCCTATGCAACATTAATTGAAGGTATTGATAAATCACTAGGTGATATTATACAACATGTAAAAGATTTGGGGTTAGGCGAGAATACTCTAATCCTGTTCCTTGGAGATAATGGTTCAGATGCTCCTTTGCCTATTGAAGATGACTACAGTAGTTCCTCACCGATAAAAGGTAAAAAAGGTAACCATTGGGAAGGCGGTATGCGAGTGCCATTTATTGCATCGTGGATTTCTCTAAATGAAAAAAACTCTTACCAAGAAAAAACACCTATTGCTCGTAATGCAGTTCAACAGCAACAAGGCACAATTATGGACATTCTTCCTACTCTGTGCCAGGTAGCAAATGCAAATTATCCTAAAAGTTATATTATAGATGGTTTTGATCTTCAAGGTCAGTTTAATGGTCAGCTAAACGTTAAGCGCAATGAGCTTTTCCTCAATCATTTTCCTCATGGAGATCATCGGAGCAATTACTTTACAAGCCTAGTTAAATCAGATTGGAAAATTATATACCATTATCAAATAGTAGATCAACCTCGTTATGAACTGTTCAATTTAAAAAATGATCCATTTGAGACTACTAATTTAGCGGATAAAAATCCAGAACAGCTCAAAATTATGATGAAAGTATTGTCAAATGAAATGAAAAGTAAAAAAGCTCTTTATCCTGAAAAGAAGAAACAATCATTGGAACTAATTATGCCTAGATAAACAATTACTGAGGTCAGTAGTTAATTACATATCTCATTAGTATAATCAGTAATAAAGGGCAATCAAATATCTATCAATAATCTTAATGTTCATTTTCTTTGCTCGCACAAAGAAAACAGAACCAAAAGAAAGTGCGACGTTTCTTAGGTGATTCGCAAGCGACCATGAAATTATTTGTTCTACATGCTATGATTGCTTGACNNAAGCTACGGCACTTCACAATCGCAATTCCGAACATAATTTCACTATCACTTAGAAATGCATAGTAATTTCATAGATTTTAGAAATTTCAAAAAAATATTCGCTACAATTACAAATGACTTAGACTACAAAAGTTATAATTATTGATTTAGCACTTTAGTCTAGAACAAAAAAAAAGTAAAAACAAAACCACGCCTGAGAGCGGCATAAGTATTATTAATACTCTTCTGAATTTACAATGAAAACAAACTAATTACAAGTACCTAAAAAAAGGCACCAGATAATTAATACCTAAAATCTACAAGTACATTCAAACACTGTAATTTGAAAATATATGAGAATGAAAAAAGTGAGGGAAATCTATTTTTACAACCGTTTTATTTATGAGATTAATTTTCTTAAATAAGCAACACTAATTATTGAAACACAAACTATTAACAGCAGAGTATGGTTCAGTTCAACGGAGGACTTAAAAGTGGTTTACGCTGCTCTGTAACCAACCTTTAAGTCCTAGATATTACAAGCCATTTAAGGACGTGCATCAATTGAACATATTGAATATAAACTCCGATTTTATTCTTTAACAGGCTCTAAATTTTCATCTAAAGGAGTCATTTTTGGCATTATTATATGCACCAGCCCTAGAATAATTGCATACATAGAACCAGCAACTAAAAACGCCCAAAAGAATCCTGTGTTACCTGTACCTGTCAGTAATTTACCTAAAACAAAACTACTTACCAATCCTGACACAGCCCCAACCATTCCTCCAATACCAACTACTGAAGCGATTGCTTTTTTGGGAAATACATCAGATACTAATGTGAAAATATTTGCCGACCATGCTTGATGACCTGCTGCCCCTAACCCTATTAAAACAATAGCCAACCATTTATTATCTGTTATGGCTACATAGGATACTGGCAAAATTAAAAGTGCACAGATTAGTAATGTTATTTTTCTAGCTTTGTTAATAGACCAGCCTTTTTTTATAAGGTGACCAGAAAGCCACCCACCAAATATACTCCCTGAATCAGCTATTAGATAGATTACTAAAAATGGTAAGCCCATTTCTTTAATCTTTACTCCAAATGTATCTGCTAAATAGATAGCTCCCCAAAATAAATAAAACCACCACACAGCATCAGTAACTTTTGCTAATGAAAAAGCCCAAGTTTGTTTTTTCATGATTACTTTTGACCATGCAAGCTTTTCTGTATTTTCTTCAACAGAATCACTCTTTATATATTCTAGCTCTTCTTTGCTTATTTTAGGATGATTTTCGGGCTTTTTATATGTCTTTAACCAAACATACACCCATATAGCACTCAATACTCCAGTTATAAGAAAGGGTATTTGCCAATTGACTAAGTCTCCTTCTCCTCTATCTCCTCCACTCCAATAAACTATTGCGCCAATAACAAAAGGGGCAGAAATTGCTCCTACGCTTGTTGCTGCATTAAAAATACCTGTTGCAAAAGCTCTATCTTTTTTAGGAAACCATTCTGCGGTTGCTTTAATTGCTGCAGGAAAATTACCTGCCTCACCAATTCCTAGGCCAAAACGAGCTAAAATAAAGCCAAAAAGACTAAAACTTCTAGTAATAGTAGCATGAAGCATTCCAAACATACTCCATAACCCAATTGAAACAATATAGCCTCTTTTGGTGCCTAATTTATCTATTAATCCTCCCATACTAACTAGACCAATAGCATATGCAAACTGAAATGACATTAAGATGTATGAATAATCTTCTTTTGTCCAGCCAAACCATTCCATAAGATCTGGCGACATAATTCCCATTAAACTTCTATCAAAATAGTTGATTGATGTTGCAAAGAACAATAAAGCTAAAACTCTATATCTATATTTTTTTGTCTGTTTTTCACTCATAATTAATTGTTTTGCTGGATATTATTTAATATCTCAAAAGCTTTCTTAATCGTTGTTTCTAATCCTGCATAATCCTTATTAGAAAGTATCTCCTTCTTAATTAATTGTGATCCCATACCTACGCATACTACCCCAGCATCATACCATTTTCTCAGACTTTCTTCTGTTGGTTCTACTCCTCCTGTAGGCATAATTTTAAGCCATGGCATAGGGCCTAAAACAGCTTTTACAAAACCAGGGCCTAAAACATTTCCAGGAAAAGCTTTCACTATCTGGGCTCCTAATTTTTCTGCTTTTGCCATCTCTGACAAAGTTGCACAACCAGGAATCCAATATTTTTCTTTATCGGCACAAACCAATGCTACTTCTTCTTCTAAAATTGGTGCAACAATAAAATCGGCTTCTAAACCTATAAATTGCTCTGCCTGTTCTTTTGTTATAATAGAACCTATACCAATAATCATTTCAGGAAATGTTTCGTGAACGTATTCAAGTAAAATAGGAAAGTTTTCAAGAGCTGCTTCACCACGATTTACAAATTCAAATACACGAACACCTCCATTATAACAAGCTTTTATTACAGCTTTACAAACATCAATATCAGCATGGTAAAAAACAGGAATTATACCTGCTTTCTGCAATTGCACACCAACATGTTCTTTAGAATATTTTATCATTCTATATAAATTAAAATATTTAACTTGTTTATTATCTGGAAACTCTACCAGATGCATCACCACCCATTAATTTTTCAACTTCGGCTACTGTAACCAAATTAAAATCTCCTTGAATTGTATGCTTTAAGCATGAGGCTGCAACTGCAAATTCTAATGCTTTTTTATCATCATCCTTATAAGTAAGCAAACCGTAAATTAAGCCTCCCATAAACGAATCGCCACCACCCACACGGTCAACAATATGTGTGATATTGTAATCGGTAGCTTTTAGTAAGTTTTTACCATCATAAAGCACTCCCGACCATGTATTATGACTTGCACTTATTGAGCCACGAAGTGTAGTAATTACTTTCTTTACTCTTGGAAATAGTTTCATTATTTGCTGAGAAACAGATCGGTATGCTTCTGCATCTACATGTCCTCCGGTTATATCTACACCTTCGGGACTTATACCTAAAGACATTTCAGCATCTTCTTCATTTCCTAATACAATATCGCAACCAGCAACTAGTTCGGGCATTACTTCATTTACTTTTTTACCGTATTGCCATAGGTTTTTACGATAATTTAAATCTGTTGAAACAGTAATATTTCTTTTATTGGCTTCTTTTATAGCCTCTAAGCATACATCAGCAGCAGCCTGAGAAATAGCAGGAGTTATACCTGTCCAGTGAAACCAATTAGCTCCTTCAAAAACTTTATTCCAGTCTATCATCCCCTTTTCAATCATAGAGATAGCAGAATAGGCTCTATCGTAAACTACCTTACTAGCACGATTTACAGATCCTTTTTCTAAGAAGTAAATTCCAAGACGTTCGCCTCCTCTAAGAATTTTAGAAGTACCTACACCATATTTATTTAGCTCTTTAATTGCAGCCTCACCTATATCATTTGAAGGAATTCGCGATATAAAATCTACTTCTATTCCGTAGTTTGCTAATGAAATTGCTACATTGGCTTCTCCTCCTCCATAAGTGGCTCCAAAAGAAGTGGCTTGAGAAAATCGTTGATATTCGGGAGTTGCCAAACGCAACATAATCTCACCAAATGTTATTACTTTATTCATATTATGTGATTTTTAAAAATTGAAGTATTTTTTTGCATTATTGTAGCTTATATCTTGTACCATTTTACCCACTAATTCAATATCATTAGGCATAAGCCCTTTTTCCATATCGTTACCTAATATGTTACACAATATTCTTCTAAAATATTCATGCCTTGCATAGGATAAAAAACTTCTAGAATCGGTTAGCATACCTACAAACTGACTTAACAAACCTTGACTTGAAAGTGAATTAATTTGGGCTTCCATTCCTTGTTTTTGGTCTAGAAACCACCAACCTGAACCATATTGTATTTTACCAGGAGTAATACCGTCCTGAAAATTGCCAATCATAGTAGCAATTACATCATTATCTTTGGGGTTTAGATTGTAAATAATTGTCTTAGTTAAGCATCCTAAACTATCCAACCTGTTTAAATATTTCGACATATTTTTTGCTACATTGAAATCTCCAATAGAATCGAAACCTGTATCTGCTCCTACTTTGCTAAACATTCTTGAATTATTATTTCTAATAACTCCAAAATGAAATTGTTGTACCCAAGATTTCTCATGGTTCATAACTCCAAATTCAATCATCATAGCAGATTTGAATTGTTCAATTTCATTTTCGGAAAGAGAATCACCTGTACGAACTTTTATGAATATCTTATGAATATCTTCTTCGGTGTACATAGATGCATAAAACTGCTCAATACCATGATCGGCAAGTTTACACCCTTGCTCTGCAAAATATGTTTGACGTTTCTTAAGGGCTTCTATCAAGTGAGAGAAAGTATTAATCTTAAGACCTGAAACAATTTCTAACTTGTCTAAATACTCATTATATGCCGTTGTATTTTCAACAGCCATTGCTTTATCTGGTCTCCAAGTAGGAAGTACTTTGCAATTAAAGTTTTCTTTCTTAATTGCAATATGGTGTTCTAGCTTATCAATAGGATCGTCTGTTGTGCATACCACCTCAACATTCCATTGTTTCATAATGCCTCTAGCTGTAAAACTATCTTGCTTAAGCATTGATGCTGTTTTATCATAAATATCTTTTGCAGTAAGAGGACTTAGCAGTTCAGTAACACCAAATGGTTTTTTTAACTCCAACTGATTCCAATGATACAAAGGATTTCTTAAAGTTTTGGGAGCTGTTTCTGCCCATTTTTCAAACTTTTCCCAATCACTGGCATTGCCGGTAATATATTTCTCATCAATACCATTAGCACGCATGGCTCTCCATTTGTAATGATCGCCATATAGCCATATTTGGGCAAGATTATCCCATTGTTTATCAATTGCAATATCTTCTGGCATTAGATGACAGTGATAGTCAATTATAGGCATCTCTTTTGCATACTCATGATATAGTTTCTGAGCAGTCTTTGTTTCTAGTATAAAATTACTGTGTATAAATTCCATTGTCCAATGATCTCTCTATTCCTATCTCTAAACCTCTTAATTCTGCTAATCCTTTCATTCTTCCAATTAAGGAGTATCCGGGATAAGTTTTTGCTTTATGCTGATCGTCAAGCATTAGATGTCCATGGTCTGGACGCATGGGCATTTGCCAGTCTGATCTACCTTCTGCTTTACGTCTTTTTCCTTCAACAATTAGCGTTTTCATAACACCATACATATCAATATCTCCACTTAAATGGTCTTCTTCCATAAAGTTACCATCGGTATCGCGACTAACATTTCGCATATGCACAAAATTAATGCGATGAGCTATTTCTTCTGTCATTTTAACAAGATCGTTATCTATACCTGCACCAAAAGAGCCTGTACACATTGTAATGCCATTGGCATGAGAATCAAACACTGATATTAATTCTTTTACATCATTAATATTGCTTACTACTCTGGGCAAACCAAGTAATGATCTAGGAGGATCATCTGGGTGAATTGCCATATTCACTCCTACTTGTTCTGCTATTGGAATTACTTGTTTCAGAAAATAGAACAAATGTTCTTTGAGTTTTTGTGCATCTACCTCCTTATATTCTTCTAAAATTTGTTGAAAATTATCTAACGAAAAACTTTCTTCAGAACCAGGAAGTCCTTGTAAAACAGTATCGGTTAATACCTGTTTCTGCTCTTGCGACAAAGAAGAAAAATACTGTTTAGCCTGCTTTTTTATTATTTCAGAATAATCAGATACTGCTTCTGGACGCTTTAATATGTATATATCAAAGGCAGCAAACTCTTCAACTCTATACCTTAATGCTTTTTTACCATCTGGCAGTTCATAATAGAGGTTGGTTCTAGACCAATCTAGTACAGGCATAAAATTATAGCATACTGTATTTATGCCACATTTCCCTAAATTTAAGATGGTTTGCTTATAGTTCTCTATATATTGATGATAATTTCCCGTTTGCTTTTTAATGTCTTCGTGTACTGGAACACTTTCTACAACAGACCATTTTAGTCCTGATTGCTCAATCTCTTCTTTTCTTTTTTGTATCTCCTCTACACTCCACATTTCTCCATTTGGAATATGATGTAAAGCTGTTACAATTCCGGTAGCTCCTGTTTGCTTTATTTCTGCTAAAGAGATAAGGTCTTTTGGACCATACCAACGCCATGTTTGTTCTAATACCATTTTTTTTAAGGTTTAAATTACACTCCACTAAACACACTAAATCCACCATCAACAGGCAATACAACCCCTGTTACAAACTTTGAAGCATCGCTGCATAAATATATCGTTGCACCAATAAGCTCTTCAGCCTCACCAAATCTTTCCATTGGCGTATTACGAATAATATCATATCCCCGTTCTGTATAGCTTCCATCATCGTTTAATAGTAAACGCCTATTCTGATCTCCTACAAAAAAACCTGGTGCGATTGCGTTAACTCTAACAGAATCACCGAATTTTTTTGCCATCTCAACCGACATCCAAAGGGTAAAATTACTGACTGCTGCTTTAGATGCAGAGTACCCCACAACACGTGTAATAGCTTGATTTGCTGCCATAGAAGAAAGATTAATTATGTTTCCGCTTTTTTGTTCAGCAAAAACTTTCCCGAATACCAAAGAAGGTAAGACAGTCCCATTTAAGTTCAAATCGGATACTTTTTTGAAATCATTCATATCCATATCGAAAATAGTTTGGTCTGGAGAAATTGTTGCTCCTGGCATATTTCCTCCTGCGGCATTAATAAGTATATCTATTCTGCCATATTTAGATAAGATCTCATCTTTTACTTTAACAAGACTTTCTTCATCTAAAACATCACAGGCTAATCCAATTATATCTCCATACTGCTCTAATTCTTTAGCTCTCGATTTTGCATTTTCTTCTCTTAAATCGAGCAATACAATTTTTACTCCACACTGTATTAGTCCTTCAGCCATTTTTCCGGCTAGTACTCCTCCGCCTCCTGTAAGTACTGCTACTTTATCTTCTAGATTGTGTAATTTGTTTAAATATGACATAAGTTATCTCTTTAAAAATTATATTTTTAATTTATTCACGAATTCAATTTCTTGTTGTATTCATAAATCGCTTCGCTTATTTGTTAAAATAAAAACTACTTTGATTTTAATAGAGCAGTTTGAAATTCATTTGGGATTACTGTAAATTATTGACAATTATTGCTTCTCTTTTTTGAATTTTATCCCCAAACATTTATTTCAAAATAAAAAATAATTCCTCTGTAATATTTATTTCTTTTATCATCAAGGATTATGAATGACAGATTTTTCAAACTTTCACTTTTATTTCTTCTCCCAAATACCCTCTATTTCCTCGAGGGTTTTTCCTTTTGTTTCTGGAACATATTTCCACACAAATAATGCAGCAAACACACCCATTACACCATAAATCCAATATGCGAATCCATGATTAAATTGTTCAGTAAGGAAACTTGAATTATTCATCATTGGGAAAGTCCACGATACCGTATAATTGGCTATCCATTGTGTGGCTACAGCAATTGCCAAAGCTGCTCCTCTAATCTTATTGGGGAAAATTTCGGCAAGTAAAACCCAAGTAACAGGCCCCCACGATAGAGCAAAAGACGCAACATAAGTAAGCATGAATATTAATGCTAGAGTACCAACACTGTCTAAGAAAAATGCAAATCCTAATGCAAACATACTGATTGCCATTCCTAATGCTCCGATAATTTGAAGAGGCTTTCTACCATATTTATCTACTGTTTTTATAGCTACCACAGTAAATGTAAGATTTATTACTCCTACAATTATTGTTTGCAATAAAGCTGTATCAGTTCCCGACCCCATAGTTTTGAAAATCTCTGGAGCGTAGTATAGCACTACATTTATACCTACAAACTGTTGGAATATTGACAGTAACATTCCTATTACAATAATGAAGAAACCATAAGAAAATACACTAGCAGAAATATGGTGTTTCATAGATTCAACAATCTCATTAAAAACTTGTTTAGCTCCTTCAGTACCGTTTACAGTTTCTAAAATATTAAACCCTTCATCTTGCTTGTTGTTAAGAATAAGCCAACGTGGACTCTCTGGTACAAAATTTAATAAAACCAAGAAAGTTATTGCAGGAATAGATTCTGAAGCAAACATCCAACGCCAACCTACGGTATTGAGCCATGCATCATCTCCTTGAGTTGCTATGGAATAGTTTACAAAATAAACTATAAGCATGCCAAATATTATTGCAAATTGATTCCACGAAACCAAACTTCCACGTTTTTCGGCTGGAGCCATCTCTGAAATATACATAGGTGCAAGCATAGATGCTAATCCCACACCTATACCTCCAATTATTCTATAGATAATAAACTGTGTAATATGAATATGACTGCCTTCGCCTATAGGAGCAAAACCTATCTCAGGAATTGCCGAACCTATTGCAGAAATAAGGAATAATACAGCAGCTATCAACATACCTTTCTTTCTTCCCAATTTTCGTGCGATAAATCCACCAGACATACCTCCAATTATACTACCAATTAATGCACTTGAGACTAAGAATCCCAACAATGAATTGGCATCGAATTCTTCAAGCCCTTGAGGGATAATGAAAAAATCTTTTAAAGCACCTACAGTTCCTGAAATTACCGCTGTGTCGTAACCAAACAATAGGCCACCAAGAGTGGCTATCATTGTTATTTTAGTTATAAATTGTTTGTTGTATTGACCCATATTTGTTTTCTACTAATTACTAGATTCGAGTTGTAGGTTACAAGTAACCTACAACTCGTAACCAGCTACATCATTATATATAAAGATTTATCAACTGCTCAAATAATTCTTGCTTGCCACTAATTTGTTTAGGCTCGCCATTTTCAATAGCATAGCCTCTTAGATCTTCAAGTTTCAATAATCCTTTTTCAAAATCAGAACCTTTTCCATTATCAAAAGAAGAATATCTGTCGGTTCTTAATTTTTTATAATCCGAATTTTCAAGAATCTCATCAGCAATAACTAATGCTCTAGCAAACACGTCCATTGCCGAAATATGTGCAATAAAAATATCGTCAAGATCTGTTGAGTTTCTACGAGTTTTAGCATCGAAGTTTATTCCTCCATTTTTAAATCCGCCTCCCTCAAGTATTACAAGCATAGCTTCAACAGTCTCACGAATATTAACAGGAAATTGATCTGTATCCCAACCATTTTGGTAATCTCCACGGTTAGCATCTATGCTTCCAAACATACCTGCATCATAGGCCATTTGTAATTCGTGTTCGAAAGTATGTCCTGCTAATGTTGCATGATTTACTTCTATATTCATTTTGAAATCTTTCTCTAATCCATGCTCTTTAAGAAAACCAATTACAGTTTCTGTATCAAAATCGTACTGGTGTTTTGATGGCTCCATTGGTTTAGGCTCTATTAAAAAATCCCCTGTAAATCCATTTGCACGACCATAATCACGAGCCATAGTTAAGAAACGAGCCATGTGCTCTTTTTCGCGTTTTGTGTTTGAGTTAAGCAAAGACATGTAACCTTCTCTACCTCCCCAAAATACGTAGTTTGATCCTCCAAGAGCAATGGTTGCATCAAGCGCATTTTTTACTTGAGTCCCTGCATGTGCAACAGCTGTAAAATCAGGATTTGTAGATGCACCATTCATATAACGTGGATTGCTGAACACATTTGCTGTACCCCAAAGTAATTGTACTCCTGATTCATCTTGTTTTTTCTTTGCATAAGCAATAATCTCAACAAGATTTTTTTCTATTTCTTCAACACTACCATCACCTGCTACATCTGTATCGTGAAATGCCCAATAAGGCACCCCAAGTTTTGTGAAAAACTCAAATGCTGCATCCATACGGTCTTTGTTTCGTTGAGTTTTATTTTCTGCTGTTTCCCATGGAAATTCCTTTGTTCCAGGTCCAAATGGATCACCACCTGTACCAGTCATAGTATGCCAATATGCAACAGCATAACGAAGGTATTCTTTCATTGTTTTTCCTGCTACAACCCTATTTTCGTCGTACCATTTAAACGCCAAAGGATTTTTTGAATCTCTACCTTCAAATTTTACTTTATCAATTCCTTTAAAGTATTCTTTTTCTCCTATTGTTACTTTTGTTTCCATCTTTACTATTTATTAAATATTATTCTTCCTTTATAAAAATTATAGATACACTACACACCGTATCTTTACTTTATTATTTTCTCTAATTTATTTTTCCATTTTTTATATGCATTTGCAAGTCTTTTATCTTTATTTGGATTTATAGTTTTTAATTTTTCCATTTTTCCAAAAGCATCATCAAGGCTACTAAAGTATCCGCCACCATATGCTGCAGCGCGAGCTGCTCCTTGTGAACCATCGGTGTCGTATAATTCTATTTTTGCTCCTGAAATATTCGATAATGTTTCAGCGAAAATAGGGCTTAAGAACATATTGCTAAGTCCTGCACGAATTACTGAGGTATTAATTCCAACTTTCTCCATTATCTCCATTCCGTATTTAAAGCTGAATGCTATCGACTCCTGAGTAGCTCTTATTAGGTGACCTTGTGTATGTATGTTGAAGTTTAAGTTGTGAACACTTGCACCAGGCTCATTATTCTCAAAAATTCTTTCTGCTCCATTTCCATAAGGAAAAACCATTAAACCATCACTTCCTGATGGAATTTTTGAAGCTTCGATATTCATTTCTTCGTAAGATAAATTAACTGCTGTATTCTTACGAATCCACGCATTCATGATTCCTGTACCGTTAATATTTAGGAGTACTCCCAAACGTCTTTTCTTTTTGCTGTGGTTAACATGAGCAAATGTGTTTACACGCGATTTCCTATCGAATTTAAGCTCATCGCTAATTCCATAAACAACTCCCGAAGTTCCTGCAGTCGCGGCTACTTCTCCACTATTAAATACGTTTAAACTCAATGCGTTGTTTGGCTGATCACCTGCGCGATAAGCTATTATTGCATCTTCATTTAACTGTAATTCTTTGGCTATTTCTATACTTATTTTCCCCTGATTAGAAAAAGTATCAACAATTTCAGGTATAAGGTTTTTGTCAATATTGTAGTATGAAAGTAATTCTTCAGATATTTCTTCTTTTTTGAAATCCCAGAATATTCCTTCAGAAAGCCCTGATTTTGTAGTTACAAAACTACCTGTAAGTTTATAAGCTATATAGTCACCAGGAAGCATAACCTTGAATATCTTACGGTAGATTTCAGGCTCATTTTCTTGAACCCATTTGAGCTTTGAGGCAGTGAAGTTTCCAGGAGAATTAAGTAATGATTCTATTTTTTTAACACCCAATTCTAAGGAAGCCTTTTTACCAATTTCTACAGCACGACTATCGCACCAAATTATACTAGGACGAAGAGCATTGCCATCTTTGTCAACGGTTACTAAGCCATGCATCTGATAAGATATCCCGATAAACTTAATCTTCTTAGAGTCTATTTTGGTATCTGAGAATAAATCCTTTAGAAGTATTTTAATATTATCCCACCAAGTATCGGGGTTTTGTTCTGCCCAGCCAGCTTTGTGAGCAATGATTTCCATTTCCTGTTTAGGGTAAAAGTCCGATGCTAATACCTTATTTGTTCTCAATTCTAAAATTGATGCTTTAATTGATGAACTACCTATATCAATACCTAATGAGTACATTAATTGTTTTTTTAATCTTGACTATAGTAAACAACTAAGTCAATTCGTTATGTTCTGTAATCAGAACAATTTTTTTGATGAAAATGCTGATTCTCTATAATACTGTAATTGATGTATGAATTATAAAAAGCTTCAGCGGTAATATCTCACATCACTTTAATGGTTAAGAGTAACAGTATATAAGACAATGAAATTTATTATTTAATTATACAACTGGAGTATAAAATATTTGTGTTTTTCTTTGAATCTATAGTGAAAACAGGTATAACCTTTTTCTCTATTTATTCATCAACTAAAAACACTGCTAAATTCTTTGCTCCATGAGCTCCGAATACAAGTGTTGATTCTATATCTGCTGTTTTTGATGGTCCAGAAATAAACACTCCGTATTCCATATTTTTTAAATTTATTATCTTATAAGCTTCGTGCATATTTTTTACAACTTCAGACCTAGGTACTACTAGTACCAGATATTCAGTAATTGTTGGAATCATTTTGTTGCCCATACTCTCATTACTTATGAAAACCGATCCGTTTTCTTCTACAACAAACTGTCCTGGTAATACTGCTAGTTCTAACTTTGCTAAATCGTGAGCTGTTAAGTTGCCTGTCAACTCAACATTTCCGAAACTAACACCTTTTACATTGCTGTACGACATTTTCACATCAGGAAATAAATCTTTCAACTTTTCATCTACATCCAACACAGAATTAAGGAAGTGCATCTCTCCTCCTACTGATTCAATAGTATCTTGAAGAATTTGCATATCAATGTTTCCACTCCATTTATTTGTAACAGACATATCTGGTAGAGCTACTACCGGAGCAACTCCCTTTTTTATTCTTGATAATATTTCTTCTCTTGATCCCATTTTTTCTTTATTTGTATAGACGATGAATGCAACATTTCTATTCTCATCATACAGACGATGCATACATCGTCTGTACTAATTTTTATGATTCTTTTTATACCAATCTTTGAAACTTTCTTTTGGGACATCGGGCAACTCTCTTCCTTTTCCCCAAGGGGTTGCGTGGGTTACTAACCACCTGAAATTCTTAATAAAGAACATTCCCATTTTTCCGGATGTATCGTAAATCCATGTATTTTCTAATACTAACGCTGCCCCTTTCATTATCACCCCTTTAAAGGTGAATGAACTTTTACTTTCTGTTATCACTTGTCGCCAATCATACAGTTGCTCGTGTATATTTATTTTCACAGGACATACACTTGTACAAGAACCGCAAAGTGTTGATGCAAATGGCATATCTGCATATTTTTCAATATCGTGAGCAGGTGCTAAGATTGCTCCAATTGGACCTGGAATCACAAAATTATACGAATGACCACCGCTATTTTTAAACACAGGGCAAGTATTCATACAAGCAGCACAGCGAATACATTTCAACGATGAGTTGAATTTTTCTTCTCCTAGTATTTTTGTTCTGTTATTATCAACTATAATTATGTGAATCTCCGACCCATAATCTGGTTTTGTAAAATGCGATGTGTAAGTTGTAATTGGTTGTCCTGTTGCATTTCTTGCCAACATTCTGATAAAAACTCCAAGGTGCTCTTGCCTAGGAATAATCTTCTCTATACCCATAGATGCAATGTGCAATTTAGAATTTGCAGTCATACCTAAATCGGCATTCCCTTCATTGGTACACAACACAAAACTACCAGTTTCGGCAATCGCAAAATTCACACCACTCATAGATGCATCAGCGTTTATAAATTTCTCACGCAAATGCAAACGAGCTTCACCTGTTAAGTAAACAGGATCGCTACTAGGCTCTGTTCCAAGTTTTTCAACAAACAACTCTCCTATCTCCTCGCGCTTCTTGTGAATTGCTGGCATAACAATATGACTAGGTTTCTCTCCTGCCAATTGCAAAATCCTTTCACCTAAATCTGATTCTATAATTTCAATATCATTTGCTTCGAGGTGGTGATTGAGTTCACACTCTTCAGACAGCATAGATTTACTCTTTACTATCTTCTTTACATTATGTTCTATAAGTATCTCTGTAGCAATTTTATTGTGTTCCTTATCGTCTTCAGCCCAATGAATTTTAATCCCGTTATTTAAAGCATTCTTTTCGAACTCAAGTAAATATTCATCTAGCTGTGATAAAGTATGAGATTTTATATCAGAAGCTAACTGACGTAAAGTTTCCCATTCATCAAGTTTCTTTGTGGCAACATCACGTTTATCGCGTTGATACCAAATACTCTTGTTAAACCAACTAGCTCGTATCTGATTAGATAAAAACTTTTTAGATAGCTGCGAATGTGTTTCTAACTTTGCCCCCATTACATTTCAGAGTTTAATATTTCTACAACATGCTTAACTTCTACATTGCTTCCTTGTCGTTTCAGTATTCCTTGTATATGCATTAAACACGACATGTCTGCCCCTGTAATTACCTCAACATCTTGCTTTTTGTGATCTGCAACTCTATTTATTCCCATTTGTACCGAAACCGATGGTTCTGTAACACTAAAAGTTCCTCCAAATCCACAGCACTCATCAGGATGGTCTAATTCGGCAAGTTTAATTCCTTCAACCTGATTCAATAAAATTTCGATTACTGAAACCTGTGTTGGGTCGTTGAGTTCTGTTTGTACACCAAGACCTAGACCTCTGTGTCCGTGACACGAATTATGCACACCTACTTTTTTAGGAAATTTGGCTTTTATATTATCTACTTTTAGTACGTTAACTAAGAAATCTGAAATCTCCCAAGTACCTTCTCGTACCTTTTTTATATCGTCAGTTTGTGGAACAATATCGTAGTGTTCTTTAACGTGATTAACACAACTTCCCGAAGGACCAACTATATAATCATAAGGCGAAAATATCTCTCCGAACTTTATTGCTAACCCTTTAGAATCTTTTGCATGTCCACCGTTAGCCATAGGCTGACCACAGCATGTCTGACCCGATGGATAATCTACATCGCATCCAAGCTTTACCAACAACTCGTATGTAGCCTTACCCACTTCAGGATAAAACTGATCTATAAAACATGGTATAAATAAACCTACCTTCATCTGATAATAATTTTATGTTTTGGAAATTATAGAGTTTTCAAACATCCACAACTTGAAAATTTGTTATAAGTAATCATTACAAGACTACAGTATAATTTCCATTTTCGTTAATTTCAAATTTATGATCTACACCTTGGTATTTATAAGTTCCAACAGCACCTTTTCAACCTTTTATTTCAGCATAAACTAGCACTCCTTTTTTCCATTCTAAAATCTAGTTCACGCTTGTAATTGCTCACCTTTCCTTTATTGTCTTTGTTTTCGACAGAAATAAAAAGGTCATCCATTCGCTTGCAGGTTTATCGTACCACAAGCCTAAATTATTTGTATTTTGTGCTTTTACTGTAAAGCTCATTAAACTAATTAGTCCAATAAGAAATGAAAAATTCAATGTATTAATCATTTTAATGTTTATTAGATTTAGTGTTTTTTTTGGGGATTATCTAGTAAAAATATCCTCTTAATTGTAATTCCATTTCTAGTGGTGAACCTGATACCCGTTTTCGTACTTTTGCTTTTTATCTGAATTCCAAGCTATAGTAAGTTGCTAAAAGAGTAATGATTAACCAAATGTATTAGGAATATAGATATAGTAGTATGAATAGATTAGGATTGGTATAAACTGTTTCGTTTATGTGGCCAACGAATATTAAATATGAATTTGATTGCTTGTGGTTTTGTTTAGAACTGGTATTATAAATGGCTTTAAATATGGCTTTATGTTAAAGAACTGAAGCTAAAAATTAATTTATGTTAGTGTTTTTAACATAAAAAAACATTCGACTTCTGTTCTCATTT
>LGVF01155756.1_pt1 | contig 17652 bp, 18 predicted proteins | sample 469901 | NCBI WGS metagenome assembly LGVF01 (sample SAMN03893561, study PRJNA290197) | marine sediment metagenome | material: sediment; isolation source: combined push core samples #3730, #5133, and #5579 collected at Hydrate Ridge | place: Pacific Ocean: Hydrate Ridge
ATTTTAAATGAGGAAGATAATTTATATCTTACTCGCAATGGCAACTTCAAACTTTCTACAGAAGGTTATTTTATCGATGATTTAGGAAATGCAGTTGATGCAGAGTATTTTTCTGATGGAATCTTAGCGGAATCCATTGTTGAGATTACCGATTCTGGTCAAATCATTGAATCAAATGAATATGGTGAGAAAACAGTAGTAGGCCAGTTGAAACTCTATTCTATCGAAGATTATAATTTGCTATTAGAAAATGGAAATGGATATTTGGTGGCGGATAAAATTGAGTCCATTGATATAGAAAATTCTGAAACTATTTTAAGACAAGGTCATGTTGAAAAATCCAATGTAAACATTGCTGATGAACTTATTCAGATGATTTCTACTCAAAGGGCATATGAATTGAACACTAAATCACTAAGAGCTGCAGATGAAATGTGGTCTTTAGCTAATAATATGAGAAGATAATCAAGAGGGTGCTTAAAACAGTACCCTCTTGAATTTACTTGGAGGAAAATAAAGAAATGAATCTTAAACGAAATATTAAACTTTTTTATATATATTCTATGTTTGACGAATTACTGATTCTAGGGCCGATTATAGTTATCTATCTTTTCTTCAAAGGATTGGCTTTCTCTGAAATCATGTTTTTACAATCAATTTCAGCAATAGCTATAGTTGTATTCGAGGTTCCCACTGGAGCGATAGCAGACAAGATAGGTAGAAAGTTCAGCATTGGACTTTCAAAAATAATGTGGATTCTAAGTCTCATCATTTATATAACTGGGAATAGTTTTTTTCATTTCATGATTGCCGAGATAGTGTTTAGCTTGGGCATAACGCTAAAATCTGGAGCGGATTCAGCCCTACTGTACGACACTCTTAAAATTCTAGATAAAACTGAAGAATTTACTGAAATTCAAGGTAAAGCAAGAAGCTATATTTATATAACTCAGGCTTTTGGTTCAATAGTTGCCAGTTTTGTCTATTCGATCAATGAATATTTGCCGATGGTTTTTTCAATAGGATTCATGGCTATTGCTTTTGTTATAGTTATGCTCTTTACAGAACCGCCGATTGAGGACAAGAAAGGAAAATACGGTGAGAAGTATTTCACGCAGATAAAAGAGAGTGGTAAATATGTGATTCATCACCCTAAAATAAGGTCTGTAGCTGTTTTTGCAATGATTTTCTTTGCATTTATGAGAGCAGGATTTTGGTTTTATCAACCATATATGGAATCTGTAAATATCGATGTCAAGTATTTTGGAATATTCTTTTTCTTTTTCAATATGACAGCTGCTTATTTCTCTAGAAATAGTTCTAGGATAATTAGTTTAACAAAGAGCAAAACATTTATGAGTATGCTTGGACTTTTGTTAGTATCATTTGTGTTAATGGGATTTACTCATATGTGGTTGGGAGCATTATTTATCCTTCCTCAGCAGATGGCAAGAGGAATGTATGCGCCGATAATAAACAAATATTCCAATAAGCATATTCCTTCAAATAAAAGAGCGACTGTACTTTCGTTTATTAGTTTGGCAACGTCTTTATCAGCAGCCATAATGCTACCGTTGATCGGGCTTATGAAAGATAGGATTGATATATTCTCCAGTCATAATGTGTTGTCGATAGCCTTAATAATCAATTCGATAGTATTATATTTTTACTTGAAAAAAAATATGAATAAAGGATTTAATGACTAGAGAAAGTGTTTGCATTTGGATTATTAGGGTATTTCTACTTAAAATACTACGAATACGACAAATGGAATTTACGTAAACAAATTGACAATGAATAATTGTTAATATATTATTTAAGTGTGAGTAAGTGTATACAATTATATTGGAGGTATTTAAGTGGATCTTTTCGATCAAAAGAAAGAAAATAAATCATTAACTACTTTAATCTTTGAGAAAATCAGAGAGGATATTATAAACGATGTTTATAAAAATGACGAAAAAATAATTGAAGCAAAAGTTGCTGAAGAAATGGGCGTTTCTAGAACTCCTGTTAGAGAAGCGATAAAACAACTTGAATTAGACGGATTAGTTGAAAACATTCCTAATAGAGGAGTAATAGTTAAGGGAGTGACGCCTCAGGATATCGAAGATATCTATACTATGCGATTGGCCATAGAAGGAATTGCTGCAAAATGGTCTGTTGAACGTATGTCTGAAGATGCTTTAAAAGATTTAAAAGATATATATGAATTGATGGAATTTTATACTGTAAAAAAAGATATTGAGAAGATATTTGAACTTAATACTCGATTTCATGAAGTTATTTATAAAGCTTCAAGTAGTCGCTATTTAGAACATGTGCTTACCGATTTTCAACAATTTATTAAATCTACTAGAAAAATATCATTAGCTACAGAAGGTAGAATTGAAGAAGCACTAAAAGAACATAAGAAGATATTGGATGCATTTTTAGATAAAGATATAAAAGCAGCAACGGATGCATTGATTTACCACATAGAACATTCAAAATGTAATGCAGGTAAAATGGTTGATAGGACTACTAAGTAGTCCTTTTTTGCTATTTATATGGTATAATATATTGAATTTAAAATGAGGAGTACATAAATGAATAGAGAAAAATTAATTAAAGAAATAAATAGGTTGAAAATAGAAAAAAATGCAATAATACTTGCACATAACTATCAAATTGGCGAGGTTCAAGATATTGCAGATTTTGTTGGAGATTCACTACAATTGGCAAAGGAAGCAATAAAAGTCAAGCAAGATTTAATTATTTTTTGTGGTGTGCATTTCATGGCAGAGAGTGCAAAAATACTGAACCCTACAAAGAAAGTGATTTTACCGGTTAAAGAAGCTGGATGCCCTATGGCAGACATGGCTTCTGCTGAGGAGATAAGAGAATTCAAGAAAAAAAATCCTGAGTTGAAGGTTGTTACTTACGTCAATTCATCTGCTGAAGTTAAAGCGGAGAGTTATGTATGCTGTACTTCGGCGAATGCTGTAGATGTTGTAGAAAAAATTGGAGCAAAAGAAGTGTTGTTTGTACCAGATAAAAATTTAGGAAGTTTTGTAGATGAACAGATTGAAGATGTGAAAATAATGAAATGGGAAGGATTTTGCCCAACTCATGAGCGTGTTACATTGGAAGACGTTGAAATTATTAGAGAAAAACATCCTGCAGTTAAAATATTGGTTCATCCTGAATGTAGACCAGAAGTTTTTCATGCTGTTGATTTTGTAGGTTCTACTTCTCAGATTATTGAATTTGTAAAAAATAGCGAAGATAAAAAATTTATTATCGGAACTGAAAAGGGAATTATCCATTCATTGAAAAAAGAAAACCCTGATAAAGAATTCATCATACTTACTGAGAAATTAATCTGTGAAAACATGAAGAAGACAAGATTGGAAGATGTTTATAGAGCGCTGAAAAATGAAGAATTCGAAATTAGTCTTGATGAAAAAACAGCATCTAAGGCAAATGAAGCATTAGAGAGGATGCTGAAATAATAAAATGAGATATTTGACAAATTTTAATACAGATTTCTTGGATGCAATAAAGTATGATGTATTGATAGTTGGTTCTGGAATAGCAGGATTATTTACTGCGCTGAATATTGATGATTCTTTAAAGGTTTGCTTGATTTCAAAAGATGATTTGAAGACGAATAATTCATATCTGGCACAGGGTGGCATTGCTGTAACTTTTAATATAAAAGATATTCAGGGTCATATTGATGACACTCTAAAAGCTGGAGGATTTTATAATGATTTACCGGCAGTCAGAGTTCTTATTGAAGAAGGCAGAAAAAACGTTGAAAAACTTATAGAGTATGGAGTTGATTTCGACAAGGTAGATGGTGAAATTGCATTTACAAGAGAGGGTGGTCATCTAGAAAGAAGGATCATCCATAAAAAAGATTATACAGGCAAAGAAATAATTGAAAAGTTGATACAGGTTGTGAAGCAAAGAGATAATATTCATTGTTATGAGAATACTTTTTTAGTTGATGTCCTAACTGAGAATAATTCTGTTAACGGAGCAATTGTATTGATGAATGACAAAGAACAAGTTCTTAAAACAAATCACGTTGTGTTGGCAACGGGAGGAGTTGGAAAGTTGTTTTTAAATTCCACAAATTCTTCTATAAGCACGGGAGACGGGATAGCTGTAGCATATAGAGCCGGTGCTGTTGTCGAAGATATGGAATTCATTCAATTTCACCCCACACCATTTCATTCGGATGGAGAGGCTTTTTTAATCTCTGAAGCGGTAAGAGGAGAAGGAGGCATTTTAAGAAATGCCAGTGGAGAAGCTTTTATGAGGAAATACCATTCTTTAGAAGACCTAGCTCCTAGAGATATTGTTTCAAGATCGATAATAAAAGAGCAGCAATTACAAGGAAATAAAGATATTTATCTTGATGTGACTCATTTTGAAAAGGGTTACTTTGAAAAAAGGTTTCCAAGTATTTTTAGTTATTGTATTTCTAAAAATGTAGATCCCAGGAAAGAGTGGATACCTATCAATCCCTCAGCGCATTATTTAATGGGCGGGATAAAAACAGATCTCTTTGGAAGAACTAATATAGAAGGTCTTTATAGCTGTGGAGAATCTGCAAGAACAGGGGTTCAAGGAGCTAATAGGTTGGCATCGAATTCTCTATCAGAGGGGCTTGTCTATGGTAAGAGGGTATCAGACATAATAAATCATAGTAAGAAATTTGATATTGAAAACTATTCTATAAAAAATAAAGAGTTGAATGAAGAAACTCTTGAATATAAGAATGATGTTATTGTTCTAAAAACGATAATGGATGAATCGGCAAATATTCTTAGGACGAGGGCTAAGCTTTTAAGTGCTAAGGATAAGATTCAGATAATAAAAGATAAATATGAGTCTATGCATAGTTATGAAAAAATGTTTTTAGAGTTTAAAAATATGATAACTGTATCTAGCTTGATTATAGAGATGGCTTTAAAGAGAGAAGAATCTCTTGGAAGTCATTATTTGGAGAAAAATGATGAATAAATTATTGGTAGAGGATATTATAAAAAATGGTTTAAAAGAAGATATCAATTATTTCGATGCAGCTACTGATTTGTTGATTGATGAAAAATCGCAATCTAGCGCATATTTGATTTCTAAAGAAATAGGAATTTTAGCTGGAGTTGAAGTGTTTAAACAAGTGTTTGAAATTTTGGGTGGAGATGTTAAATTTACGCAGAATTTTAACGATGGAGACTCTTTAAAACAGAGCGATGTGATTTTAGAATTATTCGGGAATACTAGAACTATTTTAAAAGGCGAAAGACTTGCTCTAAATTTACTGCAGAGAATGTCTGGAATTGCTACGTTGTCGAGGGAATTTGCCGATAAGGTAGAAGGGTTGAATACCAGGATTGTAGATACAAGAAAGACAACGCCCAATCTTAGAATACTAGAAAAATACGCAGTTGGAGTAGGAGGCTGCTTCAATCATAGATATAATTTATCTGATGCTATGATGATTAAAGATAATCACATTCAAGCCATTGGATCGATTAAAAAAGCGGTTGAACTTGGAAAAAAAAATATTCCTCATACGATGAAGATAGAAGTAGAGGTTAAAAATATTGAAGAGTTGAATGAAGCAATAGAGGCAAAAGTTGATATAATTATGCTCGATAATATGAGCATTAATGAAATGAAAAAATCAGTAGAGATTGTAAAAGGAAAAGCCATTATCGAGGCATCAGGTGGAGTTACTCTTAACACTGTTAGAGAGATAGCTTTAACAGGAGTAGATGTTATCTCTGTAGGAGCGTTGACTCATTCGTATAAATCTTTGGATATAAGTTTACTAATAAAATGAGACCTTTAAAAGGTCTCTATTCATTGTATTTGTAGAAATGTAATTTATCATCAAGTAGTTCGTCGATAGAAGTATCAATTGCATCGGATATTAAGATGGATTCATCAATTCTTCTGAGTTGTCTAGAACGCTGAGAAATGATTTCTACTAATGCATAGCGATTACCTGCAATGCTCAATAGTTTCTCTAAGGGATATTTCATATGTACCACCTCTATTTATATATACCCATTAAAATTTAAAATATGATATAATTAAAAAAAAATTAAAGAGGAATACTATGGAAAATTTTATCGGTGTTTTCGATTCGGGAATGGGTGGAGTAACTGTATTAGCTGATTTAGTAGAAGCGATGCCCTATGAAAATTTTATATTTTATGGAGATTCCATTAATGCTCCTTATGGTACTAGAAGTCAAAATGACATTATCGCTTTGACAGATAACGCGGTTGAAGATTTAATCGACAGAGGTGCCAAGGTAGTTGTTATCGCATGTAATACCGCGACAAGCGCCGCGATAAATTATTTGAGGGATAAATACCCTATTCCGATTATCGGCATGGAACCTGCAATTAAGCCTGCATTAAAGGATAATGTTGGAGGTCATATTGCTGTTATGGCTACTCCGATGACTTTAAAACTCGATAAGTTCAATTCGCTTATAGATAGACTTAAAGGAAAAGGAAAAGTACTTAAAATTTCAAGTCCTAAATTGGTGACATTGGTTGAAAATGGCGTTATCAGTGGAAGTGAAATTGAAAGTTATATCAAGGAAATTTTTAGTGATTATGATGCAGAAAAAATGGAATCGATAGTACTTGGATGCACACATTTTTTATACCTTAAAAGAGTTTTAATGAATATATTTGGAGAAGGCATAAAAATATACGATGGTAATATAGGAACTGTTAATCGAGTTAAACAAATTTTGATGGAAAAGAGTCTTTTAACAGATAATCAGACAAAAGGTTCTATAAGAATTGAGAATTCTCTATCTGATGATATGGTAAAACAATCTTTTGAATTATTTAATAAATATCAGGAACTTAAGAGGTGATAGGGTGACGAATTTTGACGATCCCCGTGTAAAGGATGCAATAATCAGTGCGAAAATCGATCAAAGATACAAGGAAATGATTTTTATGCGCTACGGCATTGGTTATGAAGAACCTTTTTCCATGGAAGAAATAGGGAAAAAATTTAAGCTTAGAGGTTTGAAACTACGAGAAGAAATGGAAAAAGCTGAACGGTTGGCTTTTAATATATTGAAAACTAAAGATTTATATGATATCATAATTGAAAATTAATAGTGACTGTGAAAGGAATCAGTAGAAGGATCGTATTCTGTAGAGAGACGGTGGATGGTGCAAATCGTCGAGTATGCCTTTGAATCTAGCCTGGAGTTATACGTTTGGTTATCGTAAATAACTTTTGAGTGGGTCATTACGACCAATTAGGGTGGCAACGCGGGTACTTCTCGTCCCTTACTATTTTTTAGTAAGTGATTAGGGGTATTTTTTTATTTTATGGGAGGTGTTTTTATGTTAGATATTAAAAGATTAAGAAATGAATTTGAAGAGGTCAAACGACTTATTTTAATTAGGGGCAAAGGTGATTTTGGCATTGAAGCTATACTGGAGCTTGACCAAAAGAGAAGAGAGTTGTTGACTAAAGTAGAAACAATGAAAAACGAACAAAAGATAAAATCTAAAGAAATTCCGAAGTACAAAAAAGAAGGTAAAGATACTGAAGGTTTAATGGAAGAACTTAAGAATTTATCAGAAGAGATCAAAGGTTATGATGAGAAGGTAAAAGCAGTTGATGAATCTTTAAAAGAGTTATTGCTGTCAGTGCCTAATACTCCAAATGAAGGGACTCCGTCAGGTGATTCTGATGAAGATAATATCGAGATTAGAAAATGGTCTGAACCAACTGAATTTGATTTTGAGCCGAAACCCCATTGGGATTTAGGTGTAGATTTAGATATTCTAGATTTTGAAAGAGCGACAAAGATTGCAGGCACTAGATTTACTGTTTTAAAAGGAATGGGAGCAAAGATGGAAAGGGCATTGATTAATTTAATGCTTGATTTGCATACGACAGAACACGGTTATACTGAAATTTTAACGCCGTTTATGGTAAACAGAGATGCGATGATCGGTACAGGGCAATTGCCTAAATTTGAAGATGATATGTTTTATGTTCCGGCAAAAGATTTCTTTTTAGTGCCGACAGCTGAAGTGCCTATAACCAATCTATATATGAATGAGATTCTTGACGGTGAAAAACTTCCAATCTACCACACGGCGTATACTCCTTGTTTTAGAAAAGAAGCTGGTTCAGCGGGTAGAGATACTCGTGGGTTGATTAGGCAACATCAATTCAACAAGGTAGAGCTTGTGAAATTTGTCAGCCCGGAAAATTCTTATAACGAACTTGAAAAGTTACTGTTGAACGCGGAAGAAGTTCTAAAAAGATTGAAAATACCATATAGAGTAGTTTTGCTTTGTGGTGGTGATTTAGGTTTTTCTAGTGCAAAAACCTATGATATTGAAGTATGGATGCCGAGTTATAATAGATACGTGGAAATCAGTTCTTGTAGCAACTTTGAAGGGTACCAGGCGAGAAGAAGCAATATTAGATATAGAGATTCTGAGACTAAGAAAGTAAACCATATACACACTATAAACGGATCTGGACTTGCTGTAGGAAGAACACTGGCGGCAATTATTGAGAATTACCAGACAAAAGAGGGTACAATAACAGTGCCGGATGCTTTAGTTCATTATATGGGCGGCAAAACAGAAATCAAGTAAGGAGACGGACGATGAAATTTTCAGATGTAAGATATATAAGACCTGATTTAACTATTTTGGGAGAAGAAATCCTGACGTATTTAAAAGTTTTTAAAACTGCTGAAAACGCAGAGAGACAAAATGAAATCATTTCGTTGATTAATGAAAAGAGAAAATTTTACGATACTATGGAAAACATTTGTTATATTCGGCACACCGTAAATACTTTAGACTCTTTTTACGATAGGGAAAACGACTTTTTTAATGAAGCGGGTCCAGAATTTTTTAGTGTTGTGAAGAAATTCTATGAAGCTGTTTTAGATTCAAAATTTATCGACGAGCTAAAGGCATTGAGACCTGTTCAGTTTTTCAATCTTGCCGAAGTGAGTTTGAAAATTTTCAGCGATGAAGTTATTGAGGATTTGCAAAATGAAAACAAATTAGTTAGTGAATACGACAAACTGATTGCTTCTGCTAAAATTGATTTTGCAGGCAAGAAATTGACTCTAGCGGAAATGGGACCGTATTTGACCGATAATAACAGGGATATGAGAAAAACTGCACACGAGGCGTATTTCGGGTTTTTTAAAGCTAATGAAGATGAGCTTGACAGCATTTATGATCAGCTGGTTCATTTAAGACATAAAATAGCCTTAAAACTAGGATATGATAATTTTATCGATTTGGCGTATGCAAGAATGGGCAGAACAGATTATTCAGCTAAGGAGGTAAAAGTCTTTAGGGAAGCGGTTCATAAATTCATTACACCGGTGAGTAATCGATTGATGGAAAGACAAGAAAAAAGAATAGATGTAGATCATCTAATGTATTTTGACACTAGATATTCATTTAAAACTGGAAATCCGAAACCCAATGGAACAGAAGAACAAATAGTTGATAGTGCAAAAAAAATGTATAAAGAACTCTCAAATGAAACAAATGAATTTTTCAACTTTATGGTTGAAAAAGAAATGATGGATTTGACTGCTAAAAAAGGTAAATCTGCAGGTGGGTACTGCACCTATATACATGGAGAAAAAATGCCGTTTATCTTTTCGAACTTCAATGGAACATTTGGAGATGTGACAGTTTTAACTCATGAATTTGGTCATGCATTGCAAGTCTATAGTGGAAGACACTATAATGAACCTGAATTTGTTTGGCCGACAACTGAAGCTGCAGAGATATTTTCTATGGGGATGGAATTTATTACTTGGCCATGGATGAATCTGTTCTTTGGTGAAGATGATGAAAAGTTTAAATTCATGCATATGCAAAATAGTCTGACCTTTATTCCTTATGGAGTTACAGTAGATGAATTTCAACATAAAGTATATGAAAATCCAGATTTGACGCCGAAAGAGAGAAAGATTTTATGGAGTGAAATCGAGAAAAAATATATGCCGTATTTAGATTATAGTGGCAATGAATATTTGGCGCAAGGTGGTTTTTGGCAAAAGCAAGGACATATTTACGAAGTGCCTTTTTACTACATCGACTATACACTAGCCCAAATTTCAGCTTTTGAGATTTATAATAAATTTGATAAAGATAGGCAAAGTGCGTGGAAAGATTATTTAGATATGTGCGGAGTGGCAGGAAGCGAACCTTTTACTAAACTTTTGGAAAAAGGGAAATTATCAAATCCTTTCGACATTGAAGTTATTAAAGATATCATTTCAAAAGTTGAAAAACAAATAAGCGAATTTGATGATAGTAAATTTTAGGAGGTGAATATTTTGGAAGAAGTAAAAGTATCATCCAATTTCATTAAGAAAATTATTATTGATGATTTAGAATCAGGAAAGCATAAAAAGATTATAACTCGTTTTCCACCTGAGCCAAATGGTTATATTCATATAGGTCATGCAAAGGCGATTATTATCAACTTCGATTTAGCTGAAGAATTTGGCGGAAAAACAAATTTAAGATTTGACGATACAAACCCGGTAAAAGAAGATGTTGAATACGTAGAGTCGATTATGAACGATATAAAATGGCTGGGTTATGAATGGGATAGCCTTCACTATGCGTCTGATTACTTTGAAGAGATGTATAACAGAGCGATGATTTTAGTTAAAAAAGGACTTGCTTATGTAGATGACTCGACACCTGAAAAAATAAGTGAAGAAAGAGGAACACTTACTAAAACAGGTATTGAGAACGAATATAGGAAACGTTTTATAGAAGATAATGTCGACTTGTTCACTAAAATGAAGAATGGTGAATTTGAAGACGGGTCTAGGGTTTTAAGAGCTAAAATCGATATGAGTAGTCCAAATATAAATATGAGAGATCCTGTTATATATAGGATAGCTCATAAGACTCATCATCAAACTGGTGACAAATGGTGTATTTATCCTATGTACGATTTTGCTCATCCATTGGAAGATGCAATAGAGGGAATTACACATTCGCTTTGTACGCTGGAATTTGAAGACCATAGACCTATATACGATTGGTTTGTAGAAAACTGTGATATGGAATCAGTTCCAAGGCAGATAGAGTTTGCAAGACTCGAAATGACCAATACTGTTATGAGTAAGAGAAAATTAAAATTAATGGTAGATGAAGGTGTTGTAGATGGTTGGGATGATCCTAGACTGCCTACTATTTCAGGCTTGAGAAGAAGAGGATATACTCCAGAAGCAATAAAGAATTTTGCTAGAGCGGTTGGGGTTTCAAAGAGCAATAGTTTAATTGACAGTATGATGCTGGAGCATTTTGTTAGAGAAGATTTAAAACTCAAAGTGCCTCGTACCATGGCTGTTATCAATCCTCTAAAGGTGACAATAACTAATTATGATGAAATTGAATTATTGGAAGCTGAAAACAACCAGGAAAACGAGGAAATGGGAACGAGAATGATTCCGTTTTCAAATGAGATTTACATTGAAAAAGAGGATTTTATTGAAGAGCCTCCAAAGAAATGGAAGAGACTTTATCCTGGTGCCGAGGTTAGACTCAAGCATGCGTATTTTATCAAATGCAATGAAGTGATAAAAGATGAAAATGGTGAAATCATCGAATTAAAATGTACTTATGACCCAATGACTAAAAGCGGCAGCGGATTTAAAGAGAGAAAACCTAATGGGACCATTCACTGGGTAGAGGCTAAAAAGGCGATTCCTGCCGAGTTTAGACTTTATGATTCTATTATCGATGAAGATGGTGAGTTGAATAAAGAATCACTAGTTGTTACTCATGGATTTGTTGAGAATAATATGAAGGATTCAAAACCGATCGATAAGTATCAGTTCTTTAGACATGGATACTTCGCAGTCGATAATAAAGATACAAAAGAGGGACAGTTAGTATTCAATCGAATAGTGTCGCTTAAAAGTTCATATAGGGTAAAATAATCAAAGACCATGAAGAGCATTAAGCTTTTCGTGGTCTTTTTATATGAATGATATTCTATATAGTCGTAACTATAATAGTCTTGACTATAACTTAACTTTCGTAGCTAAAAGGCATGAAAACAGCCTTAAACTTATATATTTCAATGAGTTTAAGGCCTTACTTATTAAAGTGATTCAGTGTATTTTTTTAGTTTATCCAAACCAGTTTTAATGTTGTCTATGCTAGTTGCATAAGACATTCTTATAAAGTCGTCATTGCCGAATGCGATACCTGGGACAAACGCGACCTTTTGTTTTTCTAATAGATCATCGCAAACTTTTAATGAAAGACTGTCTTTGTAATCCAAGCTCTCTTTAAGCTGACTGATATCAATAAAGAAATAGAATGCTCCATCAGGTTCGATTATCGATACTTTAGGGATATCTTTAAAGATATCTATGACTAAATCTCTTCTTGTTCTATAAATTTTAACCATATCTTCAGTAGCTTCTTCACAGTTCTCAACAGCTTCAAGTGCAGCCCATTGAGAGATGGTAGAAGGATGAGAAACTAAATGTCCTTGAATGCTTCCCATCGCTTTTGCAAGTTCAAGATTGGAAGCCGTATAGCCGATTCTCCATCCGGTCATCGATGCCGATTTTGAAAGACCGTTGATAGTTATAGTTAAATCGTAAGCTTCTTTTGAGAATGAAGCGATGCTGGTAAATTCTTTATCAAAGATAATTTTTTCATAAATTTCATCTGAAAGAATATAGATATTATTTTGCACACAAATGTCTACAATTTTTTTAAGTTCGTCTTTGCTGTAAACTGCTCCCGTTGGATTTGATGGATTTGTTATGAATATCGCTTTTGTATTTTCCGTGATTGCATTCTTCAATTCATCTGGCTGAAGTTTAAAAGAATTTTCCTTTTTCGCGTCGATAAAAACAGGAACTCCACCAGTTAATTTAACCATCTCAGGGTAGCTTACCCAATATGGTGCTGGGATGATAACCTCATCATTAGGGTCTAAAACAGCCATAAGTATGTTGGTTATTGAATGCTTTGCACCAGATGATACGACAATCTGATTTGCATCATAATCTAAATTGTTGTCATTTTTAAGCTTTTTACATATAGCCTGTCTCAACTCTAAAACTCCTGAGGCTGCATCGTATTTAGTCAAGTTGTTTTTAATTGCGTCTATCGCAGCGTCCTTGACATTTTCGGGTGTGAAAAAGTCAGGTTCTCCAATGCTTAAATTAGTTATATCTTGGCCTTGTTTCTTTAATTCCTTAACCTTTGTACTGATTCCCACAGTAAAAGAAGGAGTTACACTAGATAGTTTCTTAGATAACATTTTTACCTCCTAAAGATATTGGTATTATTTTATTTTGTGATAGAATAATTATAACAGAGGAATCAATTAATAAAAGAGAAAAAGGAGAAAACATGACAAAAATAACAAGACAATCATTACCTACTAAAGGAGTCAGTTACATTAAAGTAGTAAGTGTGCTGATTATAACCGTTTTTTTAATGAATCTAATCCTTCAAGTTTTAGTGAATATCAACCCAATGATATCAAGTATTGCTGCTTTATTAATTGTAGGACTAGGGGCTATCTATATTTACAATATTGTTTTTTATTCAATGGCGAATTATGTATATAAAATAATTTCGAATGAATTGATAATAGAACGAGTAATCAGCCACTTAAATCATACTTTTTATAATATAAAGTTTCATGACATTTTAGTATTCGAGCCATATGACTCTAATAATAATGATATGAGAGTATCTAGAAAGCGTCGATATGTCCAGGGCAATGATTTTAAACAATGGTATTTTATTGAGTTTACTAGAGATGGAAATCATACAAAATTAATCATTGAACCTGACTTGGGATTTGTAAGTTCTATTCAAGAGAGGATAAAAAAAGATGCGAATTCTTGAAGGATTAAAAAGAATAAGTGATGAGAATTTAATTTCATTTCATATGCCAGGCCATAAAAACGGGAGATTGCTGTCTTCCTATTTTTCTGAGTATTTTAAATACGATATAACGGAAATTCCAGGGGCGGATAATCTTCATGATCCTATAGGCATGATAAAAGAAACAGAAGAAATGATATCGGAGTATTACGCTTCTGATAAGAGCTACATTATTGTTAATGGCTCAACAGCGGGGATATATAGCGCGGTTATGGCTATTACTAAGCCGGGAGACAAACTTATTATCTCGCGCGAATGTCATCGCTCTGTCTATAGTGCATTGATCTTAGGAGGAATTGAAGCTGAGTATATATACCCAGAGATAGATTCGAAATCGGGTGCGATTAAAGCAATAAATGTTGATACGGTTAAAGAAAATTTTATGAAGTATCCAGAAGCGAAAGGAATGGTTTTAACTAGTCCGACATATCTCGGCGTTATAAGCCCGATAAAAGAAATTTCTGAGTATCTACACTCGATTGGAAAAGTTTTAATAGTGGATGAGGCGCATGGAGCTCACTTGAAAGCTTCTAAGTTATTGCCATGTGATTCGATTTCACAAGGAGCGGATATAAGTATCCAAAGCTTTCATAAAACTCTACCAGCGCTTACTCAGGCGTCTGTTTTGCATTTGAACAGCAAGAGGGTTGATCGAAAAAAATTAGAAAGTTTACTAAGAATACATCAGACATCATCACCTTCATACCTCATCATGGCATCAATTGATGCAGCAATGAATATAATGGTTGATAATGGTGAAACGATGAGTGAGAATTTGTTAAGCATTATTAATGATTTTAATAAAAATCTTGAGAGTCATAAATATCTAAAAAGAATGACAATGAAGAATAGCGTATTGGATCCAATGCGAATAGTTTTAGTCAACAAGGAAAACAGAAGAATAGATTTTCATCAATTAGAAATTATTCTAAGAAGGGATTATCATATTCAAGTTGAGTACGCTTATGACAAAGGGATCGTATTGATTCCATCTATTGCAAATACAAGTGAAGATTTTTTGAAATTATCAAAAGCACTTGATTCAATATCATTTGAGAACCTGATAATTATGGTTCAGTGTGATACAATAGAATATGTTAAACCTGTTAAAAGAATGTCTATTCGAGATGCTTTTTATAGCGAGAGCAAAGATGTGAATATAACAGATTCTTCTAAGCGAGTAGCTTCAGAATTTATTATTCCATATCCACCAGGAGTTCCATTAATTGTTCCTGGAGAGGAGATAGATAGCAGTATAATACAATTTGTTTTACATTTGAACGAATTAGGTTTTAATATATTAGGTTTAGTAGGTGAAAAAAAAGAAAAAATTGCAGTAATTGAGGAGGATTAATGTTGTTAAAAGAAATCTTTGAATGGACGAAGTCAATAATTTTTGCATTGATAGTAGTATTTATTTTTAATATATTTTTTGGAATTACAACAGTCTACAATACTTCAATGATTCCAACTTTAGTAGAAAAAAACATGTTGTTTATTTCTAAGATAGCAAAAATAGAAAATGGAGACATAGTTACTTTTGAAACGGATATTAAACTAACTAAAATGGATATTCAAACACTTAGTCCAATTAAACGTCTATTTGTAAGTGAAGACACAAATAAGAATTTAATTAAGAGAGTTATAGGTATACCAGGTGACAAAGTTGAAATTGCTGATGGAGAAGTTTTTGTAAATGATGTGAAATTGAATGAATCATATATCAATACTGTTACTATGGGTGATATATATATCGAGGAGATTCCTATGGATGAGTACTTCATGATGGGAGATAATCGCGCGGTTAGTTTAGACTCTAGGAGCAGTATAGTCGGACTTGTTGCTGAAGAGAAAATTATCGGTGAAGCTGTTATTAGATTTTGGCCGATATTTGACTTTGAAATATTTTGATTTTGGAGCAGTATATGTTNNATTGATAAAAAAGAATTGTCCCATGCATATATTTTTTATGGTAATGAGGGGATAGGAAAATTCTCTTTAGCGAAAGAATTTTCAAAATCTCTTTTATGCGATGAATTAGATGAGTATTGTGGTAATTGTCAGTCATGTCATCTCTTTGATGGTAAAACGCATCCGGATTTCAGGATTATTGATTCGGAGAAAAGCATTAAAGTTCAAGATATACTAGAAATGATTGATTTTATAATTAAGAAACCTATAGTCAGCAATAAAAAAGTTGTTATTATCAACGACTCGGAAAAATTAACGAATGAAGCACAGAATAAGTTATTAAAAACATTTGAAGAACCACCATCATATGGAGTGATTATTCTAATCGTCAATAATCCAAACAAAATAATCGACACAATTAAATCTAGAGGTTATGAGATTGAATTTAGTGTGCTAGGCGATAATGAAGTTATTGAGTTTCTAAAACATTATAGTGATGATAAAGAATTGAATTATTCACAGAGTAGCTAAGTTTTCTCAAGGGTCTATCACTAAAGCTATAAGCACTTTGGAATCAGATCGCTTTAGTCAATTGATTGATTTGCCGAATGAAATATTCAATTCAATTATAAAAAATGATGAATATAGATTGTTGAAAATTGTTTCACAGATAAGTGAAATACAGGAAATCTTAGAATTTATGTTGACTTGGATAAGAGATATCAGTATATTAAAGAAAAGTAGAAATCATGAAAATATTTTTAATGCAAATTATTTTAATGAATTACAAAGGCAATCTAATTACTTTGATATTGAAATACTTTTGAGATTTTCTGATATCATTGAAAATACAAAGAAAGTTATAGGCAATCATGTTAACCCAGTAGTTAGCTTAAATTACTGTTTACTTAAGATACAGGAGGAATATTATGAGTATAGTAATCGGCGTCAGATTTAAAAAAGCCGGAAAAATATATTATTTTGATCCTGATGGGATTCAAATAGAAAATGGACAAAATGTTATTATTGAAACATCAAGAGGTGTTGAATTTGGGAATGTTGTAATAGGCGTTAGAGATATTCCAGAAGAGGAATTGTTTTTGCCGCTTAAAAAAGTTTTGAGAGTTGCAACTCCCGATGATAAACTAAAAAACAAAGAAAATATTTATAAACAAATCGAAGCAAAAGAAATTTGTTTAAAAAAAATACAGGAACACAAGCTTGATATGAAATTAATTGATGTTGAGTATACTTTTGATAATAATAAAGTAATCTTCTACTTTACTTCGGATGGAAGAGTTGACTTTAGAGAACTTGTAAAAGATTTAGCTTCAATATTTAAAACAAGAATTGAGCTTAGACAGATTGGGGTAAGAGATGAGGCGAAATTCATCAATGGTATTGGTCAATGTGGACTTCCGTTATGTTGTGCCAATTGGCTTGGAGATTTTCAACCTGTATCTATAAAAATGGCTAAGGATCAAAATTTATCACTTAGCCCAACTAAAATATCTGGAATTTGTGGTAGATTAATGTGTTGCTTAAAATATGAACATGATACCTATCTTGAATTGAAAAAGGAATTACCTACAAAAGGTCAATTGGTTAAAGTGAAAAAAGGCGAAGGAATGGTTATTGACGTAGATATCTTTAAGCAAAAGATCAAAGTTTTGTTTAGACCTGAAAAAGAAAATGATGAAAAAGAAATTGAGTGGTTTGATAAAAATGAAATACTTCGAGTGAAAGGCAAAGCTTCTAAATAGAAGCT
>LGVF01055003.1_pt1 | contig 17635 bp, 19 predicted proteins | sample 469901 | NCBI WGS metagenome assembly LGVF01 (sample SAMN03893561, study PRJNA290197) | marine sediment metagenome | material: sediment; isolation source: combined push core samples #3730, #5133, and #5579 collected at Hydrate Ridge | place: Pacific Ocean: Hydrate Ridge
AATCCATTGGGTCGCTTGACCAGGCTGTCTATTTTACCGACTGGATCAGGTAAGGTACAGATCTCCCTTAAACCTGATATCATTGAGTCAATAACATCATCGGTAAGAGTCAATCTGTCGAGCATTGCTGCTGAGAGTCCGGTTTCTTTGCCCAAACCAATATCTTTTTTGTTTTCCCTCTGAAGATATTCCTTTTTTTCAAGCAGCAGCCTCGCCACATCCAGTAATACACCATTTTTTTTCTCCGTGGAAACCGACATAAGAGAGAAAGAACCTCTTTTAGCCTTTGCTGCCAGATCAGTTATAGTATCTTCAAGTGCCATTGCTCTCCTTGATATTACATATTTTTTTATCATTCATGAATGATTATAAACTCGTTAATAGCCTGTAACGCAGGAGATCGGACTTTTTACGATGCCATCAATCATAGCACAACCAGATTCATCCCATCCTCTGCAGTAAGAATGGCACTGCCGACTTTTTTGACAACCCGCTTAGCTTTGTCGAAAAGGGTCTGCCGGTAATACAGTCCTTTCTCAATCTCAATTTGCTCATTCATAGGGGTATGCTACTCTTGCGCTTCATCCAGAATATCTATCAGCCTCTCAGTTAAATGATCAATGCCATAACCGGTCTCAGCTGATATAGTTATAACATTCTGGTTAAATTTGGAAAAATGTTTTTCCAATTTGACCCTTTCTTCTTTATCAATCAGATCATATTTGTTCAAAACTATAACCTGGGTTCGTGTTACCAGTTCTTTTTTATAGTATTCAAGTTCCCGGGCAATAGTATTGTAGTTTTCCTCACTTTTTTCGTCCGACATATCAATAACATGAATGAGGATACGTGTTCGTTCAATATGCCTGAGAAATTTATGCCCGAGCCCGACACCTTTATGAGCACCCTCAACCAGACCTGGGATATCGGCAATAATACAAGGGTCATGGTATTTGAATTGCAGCACTCCCAGTTGGGGCTCCAGAGTTGTGAACGGATAACTGGCAATTTTTGGGTTGGCGGCCGATAACCTTGACAACAGTGTGGATTTTCCTGCATTGGGAAGCCCGACCAGTCCGACATCTGCAATAAGCTTTAATTCGATCTTCAGCCACGTTTCTTCTCCAGCTTTTCCTTTTGTTGCAACCCTGGGAGTCCGATTGGCACCGCTGGCAAAATGCGGATTTCCAAACCCTCCCTTACCTCCTTTTGCAGCAATGAATTCATCACCATCAGCTGTAAGATCAATTACTACCTTGTCAGTCTCACTCTCTTTTATAATGGAACCGACAGGAACATGCATAAGACAGTCCTTTCCTTTCCGCCCATGCATATCTTTCCCCTTGCCATGCTCTCCTCTCTCGGCCTTGAAATGTGACTTAAAACGAAAATCAATCAGAGAGGTCAGAGGTTGACTCGCACGAATAATAACGTTTCCTCCACGTCCCCCATCTCCCCCATTCGGGCCACCCCGGGGTACGAACTTTTCGCGACGAAAACTTACACAACCATTTCCTCCGTCACCACCTTTAACAAAAAACTTGGCCTCATCTATAAATCCCATACCCCGGCACCTTTTACCATTGATCAAAAAAAAACTCGGCCTTCAATAATACATTGAGGCCGAGTTAAATCTGGAAGCTGGATTGCTCATCACAATCCAGCTGAAAATATAAAAGTACTAATCAGGCAGCAGGATAGACGCTGACTCTCTTCCTGTCTTTACCAAAATCTTCAAAAGTAACAACACCGTCTACCTTTGCAAACAACGTATAATCACGACCACAACCAACATTTGTGCCGGGATGGATTTTAGTACCAAGCTGTCTTACGAGTATATTCCCCGCCTTTACGATCTGTCCGCCAAAACGTTTTACACCCCGTCTCTGACCTCCACTGTCGCGACCATTCCTCGAACTACCACCCGCTTTCTTATGAGCCATCTTCTACTCCTTTAAGGACGATACCGGTTCTTACCCTATCATTTTTTTATTCAATATTTTTTCTAAACTATACGCTGATCTGTTCAATTTTTAGAGCAGTAAATGATTGTCTGTGGCCTTTTTTAAGACGATACCCTTTGCGCCTTTTCATTTTAAAGACAATAACTTTTTTCCCTTTTCCCTGTTCAGCGATGGTTGCTGTCACCTTGGCATTATCCAAAACAGGTTGTCCGATTTTAACTTCTTCTCCATCAACAACCATAAGCACATCATTTAAATCGATACTGTCTCCAACATTTCCTTCAAGCTTTTCAACACGAACCTGGTCACCATTGGCGACCTGATACTGTTTTCCACCTGTGCGTACTATTGCATACATTATATAAACCTCTTAGAATATTTTCTTCAAAAGCAAAAACAAAAAAACCAATACAAGAACACAGCAATCGAATCTTTTTCTTAACGATTGTCAATATAATTCGAACAATATCCTTATTTCAGCCTATATAACTGACAACAAAAAACCTTAATCGTCACTCAATTATAGAAAACCAGATAAACAGAACAATAAAAAAGAGTAGCTATTAACCGGGATACTCAAGCCGTGCTTTTTCTTTTTCCTGACGAATGGCACAAGCTCTTGTAAATGCAGGCTTTTTCCCATGCTTTGCAATGGAAACGGATGTTTTTCCCTGTTTCCCCTGATGAGTAACCCAACTCACCTCATATCTATTGAGCTTTTCATTCAGTCGCACCCCTACCACCCCGGTTCCGGAATTACTTACGGTCACCATATGTTTATTAGTGCGCACCTTCCCCAATTTTTTCTCAATCTTATCACGCCAGGAAATTGCTGATAACAGACTGGAATACCGCCCACCGCATTTTTTATCCGAGAAAAATTTGGAATGAGTTTTTCCTAAAAATCTAACCCTCACATACCAGCCATGGGTTCTTTTTGACTCCTGGTCGATTCTTGCGATATCTTTATGCTTTTCCAGAAGAAGTTTTTGTTTCTTTTCGTCTTCCATAACCAATCCTCAATTATGTTTTGATTTTTATTGAAATCAGGCTTACTTAGTAAGCTTACTCCTGAATCACTTGTTCTTCATAAATTTATTTTTTATGTCAAATTGCTGGAAACTACTATCAAGGTAATTGTCCCGACGTGTTTTCCCCTTTTACCGGGGGCTACGCCTGATAAGGAATATAATATCCCGATGTCTTTGATTACACCTTTCGAATTAACCACTTAGAGCAAAGAATCGTTAGGATAAATAATTCAAATGACAACCGCGTACCAACACTGGTAAGCACTTTTAATAGAAAGACAAAACCTGACAATAGTTTTCCGCAGGACTTTGTAGTTATTCAATAATACAAAGTCAACTATTTTTCAATGTAACTAACAAGAAAGTTGTTTAATTTTCAGTAGCCCCAGACATTTTCTTTCCAATTCTAATGATTTATTCAATTTCTATCAAATTTTCAAATGACCGGAAATAACTCAAACTTACTCGATCTGATTGAAACAATTCGAACATTGCGTTCTGAAAAAGGGTGTCCATGGGACAAAAGACAGACAACCGAATCCCTTGTGAAATATTTCAATGAAGAATTCACCGAACTGATGGATGCAATCCAAAATCGGGACTATTCGAATATCTGCGAAGAGTCAGGGGATCTTCTCTATCTTATAGTAATGCTTTCCGAGATCTGTAAAGAAAATGGACAATTTCAATTTTCAGATGTGATACATCATGTTAATCAAAAACTGATCCGTCGCCACCCTCATGTCTTTAATGGTCAACCCTGTAAAAGTGAAGAGGAGTTGGCAAAACAGTGGCAGGAAATAAAAGCGGATGAGAAGAAAAAAAATCTGTTTGACACAGACCTTTCATAATTGTATTATGAACAGTTTTTTATTGTCGGGTGATATGTTTTTCACTCTTTGTCCAGATTTTGTATTGGACATAAAGTAAAGCAGGGTAAAAGTTCTATCCCTTCTTGCTCTTGGAAACTCATTATGTTTGCAAGGGCCGAGAACTGCGGAAGCGCTCCGCATTAAAATGAGTCCATAAGGAGGAACACATGCGCAGATACGAAACTATCTATATTCTTCGCCCCACTCTTAGTGAAGATGAGATAACCAAGGTGGTTGAAAACACCAGCCAGATCATCCTGGATGAGAAAGGCACCATTATTGAATTGAATAAATGGGGCATGAAAAAACTTGCCTATCTTATCAAAAAAGAGAGCCAGGGGTATTACGTTTATTGTGAATATGCAGGTAGTCCTGTAGCAGTCGCTGAAATTGAACGTAAATTCAGGATAGATGACTCTGTTTTGAGATACTTAACCATCAAAACAGCTGCGGCAATTTCAGAAGAGCAGATCCAGCAAGCTGTCGGCGAAGTGACAGCACGTGAGACAGCGGCACAAGAGCAAGAGGAAGAGGCAACCGAAAAAGAAGAAGCTGTAGTAGAACAAACTTCAGTTGAACAGAAAACTTCAACTGAAGAGCCTCCAGTTGAGGCAAAAAATGAAGAAGTGGCAGAAGTAGAAAATGAAAGCAAAACAGAAAAATAAATCGGTTCCTCTGTAGCAAACATCCCGGGAGGGTTAAATAATGGCACCAAGACCACAAAAAAAATTATTCTCACGTAGAAAAGTCTGCCGCTTTTGTGCAGATAAAGAACTCGTTATTAATTACAAAGATGTAAAAACTCTTCGTAATTTTGTCTCTGAGAGGGGGAAAATCATCCCCAGACGAATCGTAGGGACATGTGCTACTCATCAACGCCAGTTGTGTGAAGCAGTTAAGCAGGCAAGACAGATAGCTTTTCTGCCATATTCAGGCTCAACACAGGGTTAAAACGGCAGGAACACACCGTGACAGACAGCGAAGTCCACAAACCGGAGATACGTAGTATTATCAGTATAATACTACTCGTATTTCTGACACTTGTGCTCCCTGGAGTCCACTGGACTCTCTTTGGCTGGCTGCATATATTACTACCCCTGCTCTCTTTTTTCCTGCTGAGCAGGTACGGTATGCATACGGGTAACAGGTTGTTGCTCTCTGCTGTAGGGCTTGCTTTTGTACTGTTTTTGATGCTGCAAAGAATTGATTTCTTCTTTTTAGCTCTTTCTTTGCTGCCTGTAGGTTATGTACTGGTTCATGCCGCAAATAATCATGAATCACCCGCCTTGAGCGGCATGAAGGCAGCTCTGACATTAACTGGATGCAGCTTTGTAGTCTTTACAGGACTGTCTATAGGATCTGATGTTTCATTCTACTCACAGCTGTTAGCCTCAATTGATGAAGGAATTAGTGAAGCTTTGGAGTACTATAGGGCAAGCGGCTCAATAACCGGAGATACTCTTGTACTCCTGGAGAATACACTTCTGCAGATGAGGGTGATTGTGCCGATAATAATGCCGGCCATCCTTGGAAGTTTTGTCCTGCTTATCACCTGGTTTACTATGGTCATTGGCAACAGACTGGTTTTTAAAATATCCGGCCTTGCCCCATGGGAACAGTACCGCTACTGGCAACTTCCGGAAAAGCTCATCTGGGTTGTTATTTTAATGGGGGCTTTTACACTCACCCCCCTCCATCCTGTCAGGGAGATCGGTATAAATGGTCTGATTTTATTGAGCTTAGTGTACTGTTTTCAAGGAATGGCAATTGCTGTTTTTTTCATGGCTAAATGGAATATTCCCATTCTCTTCAGATCATTTTTTTATGTGATGATCATTTTCCAGTCCTTTGGTACAGTACTTCTGCTGTTTTTAGGTATTGCCGATATATGGTTCGATGTTCGCAAACTTCGTGAAATAGCTGAAGACACGACTGATTAATATTTTTCAAATTAAGCCAATGGTACTAACCCCGGTGAGCCGGATAAGTACCTTGTTAAAAGATTTATAAAAGTTCCGATCTATTCGGGTTAGAGGTATAAAAAATGAAACTTGTTTTAAAAGAAACAATGAGTTCTCTCGGACGAGAAGGTGATGTTGTAACGGTTAAAGACGGTTATGGAAGAAATTACCTGCTTCCCCAGGGAAAAGCTCTTCTTGCCAACGCAGAGAATCTGGCAATCGTCGAAAAGAACACGGCCGCCATAGCATCCAGATTAGAAAAAGAGCAGAAAATTGCAGAAAAAATTGCTAAAAAGATTTCCGGACTTGATATTGTTATTGAGCAACTCGCCGGGGAAGACGATCGTCTTTTTGGTTCTGTTACTAATGCTGATATATGCGACAAACTTGCGGAACTCAATATCACATTAGACAAAAAACAGATAGTTCTTCCTGATCCTATTAAAACTCTTGGTGAAACCAAAGTCCCGGTCAAAGTTGGTTTTCAGGTCGCAACAGAGATCACAGTGACGGTCAAACCACTTGAGACAAAAGAATAGGAACTTTTTAAGGCTGGTCTGCCAAGACTGACTGCCGGAAGGCGATACAGTTAAACTGAGCCATACATATCAGTTCCTGAGCTTGTTCGAAAGCAAAACACACCAAAAGGTTCTACCTTCCTGGTGTGTTTTTGTTTCTTCAATTTGCTTTTCAGGGTACTATCTTATCCTCTTTAGTGCCTTACTCCATAAAAGCTGTAATAAAAAACAAGCAAACATGAACTGCTATTAAAGTCGCTGGTTAAGGCCAGCAACAGATAGCGAACGTAGAGAGATCTTCGAGGCACTTATCCAGTGACTCTAAAAATTTTTCCGACTTGTCGGGTCAGATGATTGTCACTATTCACCTCTATCAACACAGACTATGAATGAATTTCCCCATATAAATATGGCGCCCACACCTGTAGTCGCAGGTAAAGTCCCTCCCCAGAATATTGAAGCTGAGCAGGCAGTACTCGGTTCAATTCTTCTAAAAGATGACATATTCGGATCTGTGTTGGAAATATTAAAATCGCAAGATTTTTACAAGGACAGTCATAAACTGATCTTTGAAACAATGGTTGATCTGTTTGAAAACAATGAACCTCAGGATGTCCTGACTGTATCAAATCTTTTGCGTGATACAAACAGATTGGATGAGTCCGGAGGACCAATTTATCTCGCCACATTAACTTCTATTGTTCCGGTAACTGCCAATATCGTCAGTTATGCAAAAATTATCCGCGAAAAATCAGTCCTTCGTCAATTGATCGGTGTAAACACTGATATTGCTGCTAGATGNNTATGAAGAGCAAAATGATATCGATATACTGGTTGATCAAGCTGAGCAGGCAATTTTTAATATTGCAGGGAAAAAAGGTGGTCAAAATTTCACTCCAATCAAATCCATTGTTCCGGATGCATTTAAAACAGTCGAACAACTCTATAAAAGAAAAGAACTCATTACCGGGGTGCCCACAGGTTATACCGAAATAGACAGAAAGACAGCAGGGTTACAACCTTCTGATCTTATTATAATTGCTTCCCGTCCCTCAATGGGAAAAACATCTCTGGCTATGAACATAGCTCAGCATGCATCTCTTATCGAAAAAACCGGTGTGGCAGTATTCAGCCTGGAAATGTCAAAGGAACAACTGGTAATGAGGCTTTTGAGCTCAGCCGGCAGGATTGACTCCCAGCGAATACGCACCGGCAAACTTCACAACGAAGACTGGCCCAAGCTCACAAGGGCTGTCGGCATGCTTTCAGAAGCACCGATTTATATAGATGACAGCCCAGCTATATCTGTACTTGAAATGAGAGCCAAGGTACGCAGACTCGCTTCGCAATATGACATAGGTCTTATTATCGTTGACTATCTTCAGCTCATGAGAGGGAGAGGTCATATTGAAAACAGAACCCAGGAGATCAGTGAGATCTCTCGATCTTTAAAAGCCCTGGCAAAAGAACATAACGTCCCGGTAATTGCCCTGTCCCAATTGAATCGAGGCTTGGAAAGTCGAACCGATAAGCGTCCTATGATGTCTGACCTTCGAGAATCTGGAGCTATTGAACAGGATGCAGATGTAATCTGTTTTATTTATCGCGACGAGGTCTACAATAAATCTGAGGATAATCCCGAGAGAGGATCGGCAGAAATCATTATCGCAAAACAGAGAAATGGCCCCACAGGTAGTCTGAAATTAACCTTTATCAAAGAATTTACCATGTTTGAAAATATGAGCAGTTATGAGGAACAAGCAGAATACATGCAATAACCCCTTAACGTTCCAAATTACTCTCAACTCCCTTCTACAGATTTTTTGAGGCTCTAAAATGACAAGCAGTCACATCGATAGCAGTAAATATGATTTCAAAACCATCGAGAAAAAATGGCAAAGTTCCTGGGAAAACAAAAAAACTTATAAAGTCGACGAGGATGAATCTAAGGAAAAGTACTATGTGCTTGAAATGTTCCCTTATCCTTCCGGTCGGATTCATATGGGTCATGTGCGGAACTACTCTATCGGTGATGTAATCGCACGCTACAAGCGTCTTCGAGGATTTAACGTACTTCACCCCATGGGCTGGGATGCATTTGGTTTGCCTGCAGAAAATGCTGCCCGGAAAAATAACAGTCATCCTGCCGAATGGACTTACTCTAACATAGACTATATGCGGGACCAACTTCGTCAACTGGGACTCTCATACGACTGGGATCGTGAAATTGCAACCTGCAATCCTGAATACTACCGGTGGGAGCAGCTCCTTTTTATTGAAATGTACAAAAAAGGGATAGTTTATCAGAAAACAACCAGTGTCAACTGGTGTGAGTCTTGTGAGACAGTGCTTGCCAACGAGCAGGTCATTGAGGGTGCATGCTGGCGCTGCGATGAACTGGTTCACCCTCGTGAAATGAACGGCTGGTTTTTTAAAATAACCGATTATGCCGAAGAATTACTTGAGGATTTGGACAAGTTACCAGGATGGCCTGAAAAAGTTATCACAATGCAGCGTAACTGGATTGGTAAATCCACCGGCCTTACTTGTGATTTTCAAGTTGATGAACTTGATCTTACGATCCCTATCTTCACAACTCGCCCAGATACGATATTTGGTGTAACCTTTATGTCTATTGCCCCTGAACATCCGCTTCTGACGTCCCTTATTGATGGGAGCGACAGAGAAGAAGAAGTTCTCAATTTTGTGTCTGAGATTATCTCTGAGAAACAAAGGCAAAGTCCGGCAGGCGAGCCTGAAAAACGAGGATTTTTTACCGGACGTTATTGTATCAATCCTTTCAATGGATCTAAGATACCAATTTATGTTGCCAACTTTGTTCTCATGGAATATGGCACCGGCGCTGTTATGGCTGTTCCTGCTCATGATGAGAGAGATTTCGAATTTGCCCGGAAATATAATCTGGCTATATCACCAGTTGTTATTCCTGAAGGTGTTGATCTGGATCCTGAAATAATGGAGCAGGCATCTACCCTCCCCGGTAATCTGGTCAATTCAGGACAGTTCAGTAATATGGACTCTATTGATGCCCAGGCAGCAATTATTCAGTATGCTGAAGAAAATAATTTTGGCGGGCCGCACGTAACCTACAGACTGCGAGACTGGGGCATTTCAAGGCAGCGTTACTGGGGAGCCCCGATCCCGATGATCCATTGTGAGAAATGTGGTACCCAGCCTGTAAAGATATCCGACCTGCCTGTCGTTCTGCCCGAAGATAAACAGTCAGAAGCTAAATGCAGGCCACTTCATCAACGTCCATCCTTTATAAACACAAGCTGTCCAAACTGTGGAGGATCTGCGCGAAGAGAGACAGATACCATGGATACCTTTATGGAATCTTCATGGTATTTTGCAAGATATACCAGCCCACGCGTTACAGACTCACCACTTGATAAAAAGAAGGCGGCCTACTGGCTAGCTGTTGATCAGTATATAGGGGGAGTAGAACATGCTATTTTGCATCTTCTCTACTCCCGTTTTTTCACAAAGGTACTCAGGGATCTTGGATATCTTGATATCGGAGAACCTTTTACCAATTTGCTCACCCAAGGTATGGTCATTAAAGATGGATCAAAGATGTCCAAATCAAAAGGCAATGTTATTGACCCCCATGACCTGATTGAAGAATATGGTGCCGACACGGTTCGTCTCTTCAGTCTGTTTGCGGCCCCTCCCGAACGGGATCTTGAATGGAATGCACAGGGGGTTGAAGGTGCTTCAAGGTTTTTGAACAGGGTATACAGATTTATAACGGCCAATGCAGACATCCTTGGCGAAAAATGCGATAAAGGGGGAAAACTCAGTGATAAGGGCCGAGATCTTAATCGTAAAATCCATCAAACTATAAAGAGAGTCACAGAGAACATTGAACATAACTTCCACTTCAACACTGCCATAAGTGCAATGATGGAGCTCTTTAACGCTCTTTCCTCAATGGTCAGTAAAAAAGACAAGGCGACAGCCGATTATGCTGTTATCCAGGAAGCTGTTACCAACCTCCTGATTTTACTCTCACCCATGGTACCCCACTTCACTGCGGAAATGTGGGAAATTTCAGAGAATAGTGGCTCTGTAGAAGAACAACCCTGGCCTGAATATGACAGGGAGGCAGCAAAAGAAGAAATGCTTACGATTGTAATCCAGGTAATGGGGAAGGTACGATCGAGGTTGCAGGTAGCTGCAGATACCAGTGATGAAACACTGATAGAAATGGCTCTTGCAGATGAAAACACTATAAAATTTATGGCAGGGAAGCCTGTTAAAAAGACAATTGTCGTGAAGAAGAAACTTGTTAATATTGTAATTTGATACTATTATCGACAGTTTATATATTCCAGCCCAGTTAACGAGATTATTTGCAATAGTGTCTTTTGGAGAGTATACGTACCTTGAACAAATAATAGTAGTCGTTTCAAATTCAGGAGAAAACAGGTGAAACTGATCTATCGTTTTATTCCAATACTGGTTCTAACCATCATCCTTGCGTCCTGTGGATATCATAATCCCAATGTCTATTTCGGACCTGCAAAATCGATATATATTGCTGAATGGAAAAACAGGACAAGTGAATTATCTCTTAGTTCAAAAATCTATCGAACACTGATGAGGTGGTACCAGAAATCCAGTTCCATCTCAGTCGTCAGGAAGAAGGACGGTGCAGACCTTATACTCGCCGGAGAAATTGTATCTATAGACCTGCCCAGTTTATCGTATGGAATAGACAACACTGCAACCGAGGTGAAAGCCAGGCTCAGGGTGCGATATATACTCAAGGAAATTTCTACGAATACGATTATTCTTGAAGTACCGGAAGAAACCTGGACTGAAGCATACCTTATCGGAACCAACTCCACTGATCTAATTGATAATGAAGAAGAGGCGCTGAATAGAATCATAGAAAACCTCTCCCAGAAAATCTATCAAACTACCGTCTCTGGAATACCCAAATTGTGATGGAATCGTAAAAAGCCCGATCTCCTTCGTTGCTATAAATTTCTTCTTTTATTCCACCAGTCGGTTTTGATGCTTACCATCGCTGATTTCACCTTTGACTCGCCCTTTTCTCTTGCTCCGTTAGCTGGTTACAGTGACCTCCCATTTCGATTACTCTGTAAACGCCATGGTGCAGGGTTTTGTGTTTCCGAAATGATCAGCTGTCATGGCTTGAAATATCAGCAGAAAAAAACTTTGCAGATGCTGAACTCAACAGTTGAAGAACAACCTGTCTCCTTCCAGTTGTTCGGCGCTGACCCTGATATCATGGCCGATGCTGCTGAGATTCTCTCAACTTTTTCCCCCGGAATAATCGATATCAATATGGGTTGTCCTGTAAAAAAAGTAACCAAAAATGGGGCAGGTGCAGCATTGATGTCAACTCCTGAACTTGCAGAAAAGATACTTGTCAATGTCATTTCAAGAACTTCCATTCCTGTCACAGTTAAAATAAGATCCGGTCCAGGTTTAAAAAATGTTAACGCTGTCTCTTTCGCTCAAATGGCTGAAAGTACCGGCATATCAGCTATTACAGTTCACGGGCGTACATGGTCCCAGGGCTTTTCAGGGTTGTGTGACAGAAGCATCATAGCTGAAGTTAAACAGGCAGTCTCTATTCCTGTCATTGGCAATGGGGATATTCTAACCCATGGCGATGGCTTGAACATGATGGCCGAAACCGGATGCGACGGCGTGATGATTGGCCGGGGTGCTCTTGGAAACCCATGGATTTTCGGTAAATCAGACAGACCTGATGATTCGGCAGCAATTTTAGAGGGTGCCAGGCAGCATATGGAGCTGATGGAGCAGTTTCTTCCGGTCGAAAGAATTTTGGGGTATGTAAAAAACCATATCAGCAGGTACTTTAAAACACTCCCCGGCAGTTCTAAAATGCGACAAAAAATCTTTGAATGTAAAACAGTAACTGAATTGAAAGACAGCATCCTGAAAATAAGCTGACACTCATGAAATGAATTTCACAACGATGACATCGCTACGCTGTTATAAAAGTAATATAACCCAGTAGTGTCCGTTTTACAGGCTTTGCAACTTTCTATCCGGATACTGCTTGATATAACCGGGATTTGGAAGACTGTTAAAAATTATTTTCTGAGTCTTTTTATCTTTTCCAGAAGCTCCTTGCTCTCTGCCTGAATTGGTGCAGGCGTATCAGAATTCCGAATTGCCTTTTTAAAGCCCATTTCCGCCGATTTCAATTTCCCTTCATATAAATAATATTTCCCGAGATAATAGGAGGACAAACCAGTCTGATTTTTATCGGATGCTATCTGCCCTAATTCGAAATATATTTGTGAATATTCAGGGAGATGGTAGGTCACTGTTCGTAAATAAGATTCAGCTTCCGTTAATCGCCCCACCCGATACAGTAGTTTAGCAAGAGTGAAAGTACCGTACATATCGGTGCTGTCCCTGTGCAAGGCATCTTCAAGACTGATTTTAGCCTCCTTGAATCGGCCTCCTTCAAACTCAATCACACCCTTATCAACAAGAAGAATATTCTTCTCCGGAAAATAATCGATGACCTTCTGCAAATGCTCCAAACCAAGATCGTAGTCATTCTCATTTTTTGATATCTGGGAAAGACCATAGTATGCCATAATTTTATCTAATTCTGATGCCTTTTCATTAGCTATGACACGGTCAAGAGAAATTTTAAAAAGCACACTATCTTTAATCTGGGAAAGAATTCTATATTTAAATCTAAGAAAATCGAAATCATCCGCTACCGAAGATATCTCAACATTTTTTTCTGCATATTCAGCATCAATGAGTGATTCAATATATTGTAATCTCGCCTCAGGATTGGGATGTGTCAAAAGGTATTGAGGTAACTTGTCACTTCTATATCGAGCTATTCTCCTCATGGATTTAAGCATTTTCACCTGCCCCCCGGGATCCCGATCTAAATCTTTCATCCAGCCATAGGCTAGCAGATCAGCTTCCTCCTCATGGAGGCGACTAAAGTGTAGACTAATGGATTGACCAGTGGCAAGAGCACCAGTCAATAAAGCAGGGGCAGCCGCACCACCAAAAGCAAGCGCAGCAATGGCCAGTCCGATGGAGGCTATAGTGCTGTATTTTCCGGTTTCCATTCTGGAAGCCAGGTGTCTTTTAACAATATGACCAATTTCATGGGCGATGACGGAAACAAGCTCATCCTCTGATTTCATTGTTGCAATAAGGCCGGTGTAAAAGAATATAAGACCGGAAGGTGCGGCAAAGGCATTGAACTGTTTGTCGTTAATTACAAAAAAATGGTAATCAAAATATTGGACACCTGCTACCTCGAGAACACTTTGGCCAATCCTGTTGATATATTGAACAATATCGGGATCATCAACAAGCTCAAAGGCTGAGCGAACAGTAAAAAGCAGCTTTTCCCCAAGTTCTCTTTCTTCACCTATTGTAAAAGCCATTGCCGGTGTGATCGTAGAGAAAAGGCAAACAGCAATAATTACAAGTCCCGCAATTAATTTACATGCCGCTTTTTTCATATTTTTTCACCCATTGCACCATACGTTCCATTCCCTCTTCCGTTGATACGATTGGATGGTAACCTAAATCATTTTGAGCATTCTGATGTAAAAAATAGTGTGATTTCGAGAGCTGTTGAGCAAGAAATCGTGTCATCCGAGGCTCTTTTTCTACTTTTAAGAGCCTGTAAATCAACTCAAGCAGGGCACCAACTCTATACGCTACCGGGAGTGATACAGAACGGGTCACCTCAGAAATACCCACTCTGGAAAAAAAAGAGTTGATCCAGTCCCACAGTACAACCGGTTCCTCCTGCCCGATAAAAAACGGTTTTCCTGCAGCAGTTTTGGCTGAAGATAAATTCTCAGCAGCAAGAATATGTGCATAGGCAACATTGTCAACATAGGATATGTCGACCTTATTGTCCCCTGAACCAACTATTTTCAGCTTTTTCTCTCTTCCGCCTTCAATCAGTCTTGGAATAAGATGCGGATCACCAGGCCCCCATATCAAATGTGGTCGTATTGCACAGGTAAGCAAGGCTTCACAGTTAACTGATAAAACCAGCTTTTCAGCCATCATCTTGCTTTTTGCATAATTGCAGAGAAAGTGCGTCGCGTATGGAAGAGATTCATCCCCACCCATGATGTCTTTTTGATCGAATACTACAGAGGGGGTGGAAGTATAAACGAGCCGTGGAATCCGGTTGAGCTGACAGCCTCGTATCACATTTTCAGTTCCAAACACATTTGTTGTGTAATACCTATCCCATGATCCCCAAATGCCTGCCAGGGCAGCAACATGAAAAACCGTGTCTACACCTTTTGTGGCAATAGTCATGGTTTCAGGGACAGAAATATCTCCCACCAGACATTCTCCACCCATTGCTTCAATTTCAGGGTAATGATTTCTGCCTACAACCCTGCAGGCAACTCCTTTGTCAATCAGCATGCGCACAATAGACTTACCGACAAATCCACCGCCGCCTGTAACGAGAGCTTTTTTTAAACCTGGGAAAACAGTTTCTTTTGGGCCCATAGTGCAAGTTTTTCACGAAAAATTTTAGCGTTATGGCGAATATCTACAGGAAAGCTCTCATGGATCAGAAAAAAGCTAACCTCGCTGGTCAGTTCACTCGATGCAGCTATTTTTTTCACCTCCCTTATCAGTTTACCCCTGTCTAATTTCTTTTTTTTATGGGGTTCAACTATGATCACGGGTGTTTGATATTCATCATTGTTCCAGGAACATCCAACCAGTGCAGTACGATAGACGTCAGGGTGTTCATTGATAATAGACTCACAGGGAATAGTATAGAGAGTCCTGTTTATCATCTGAACCCGATGGGATTTTCTGCCACAAAACCACAATCTGCACTGGTCATCAAGGTAGCCGACATCACCCATCCGATGCCAAAACTCTTCACCATCCTTTATCTTTGCAAGCAGGGTTTCGGAACGATTGTTCTCGTAACTCCTGGTTACAACATCACCCTTTACCACGATCTCTCCAATGTGGTACGGTGCCAGTTCCGTCTCTTTTTTGTAATCTGGTACAGGATCGTCACTAATTTCCAAGATCTTGATTTCAAGCCCCGGCAAAGCCTTCCCTACACATGTACCTTTACCTGTTTTACTCTCAGTCCATGTTTCAGATAATACCTCATTGCCGCTGATCGAGGCAATCGGCAGACTCTCAGTCGCCCCATAGGGGGTAAAAATGGAAGCATCGTTCGGCAAGATCGCTTTTACCCGCTTTAATAAGTCATATGGAACAGGTGCGCCGGCCATCAGCACTTTTCTCATACTTTGCAGAACAAGATTTTTTTCAATACAATATTTACTGACAACATTCCATATGGCAGGAGATCCAAATGAATATGTGACCTTGTGCTTTTGTATGGAGGCGACGAACTTTTCAGGATCAACTCGGGACGGCCGTGTTGGATCCATATCGGGAATGATTGAACATGCCCCGAGAGCCGTTGAAAAAAGTGCAAAAAGAGGAAAAGCAGGTTGATCGATATCATCGGCACCAATTCCAAAATAGTCACGTATCAAGCGTAGTTGAGCGGCAAAAACAGAATGCTCGTAACGAACACCTTTGGGCGGTCCTGTTGATCCTGTTGTGAATATAATTGCCGCAAGATCCTCACCTGTTGGTTTAAACAGAGGGAACGGTTGAATCGTTGGAGAAATGCATTTGCGAATATCGCGCCCAAACAAACCAAAAGATTTGCCGCAACAGAATGTTTTGCTCACCGTCTGAAATGGCTGAGGGAATACTTTTTTAAACAGTAATGCCTTGGGCATACCAATAAGAATTTTGGGACGAACACGTTCAATACAGGTTAATAGATTTTTGTACCCCATACCGGGATCTATCAGAATAACAGGTGTACCGAGTTTGAAAAGAGCGAAGGTCAGACAGATGAACTCCGCAGATGGTGCTACCATAAGAATAACAGTATCACCGGCATATATCCCTTCATTTTTTAAATAAGCCGCATACCCGTCAGATAGTAAATCAAGTTTACTAAAAGTAACAATCCTGCCGGTTTTTGCCTCTATCAATCCAACTTGATCAATTTTTTCCTTTGCAACTTCTTTCAGGGTTTCGGCAATATTCACTACCACATCTTTCCTCTTCAACCCTTTTTCTCAACCTCGAAAAATTTACTGATAACAGGTGCAATTTCAGCAAATTTATCTTCAAGAATATAATGACCTCCTTCTTGAAAATAGTGCTTTTCTGCTCTGGGAAATCGGCGTATCCATTCATTATAAAAAGAATCGTTGAAGCAGAAATCCCGACCTCCCCAGAGCAAAAGAAAGGGAATTTTTGATTCGTTCAAAAGTACAAGGTTTTTTTCTATTGCTACAAGCTGCTCATAGCTTGGATGTTTTGCATTCATCGGAATATCTTTTACAAAGCTATATACACCAATCCGGTTTGCCCAGTTGTCATATGGAGAAAGATATGCAGTAGACACATCTTTATCCAGTTTTTTTTCAACTGCCATAAAGCGGGCAGGCCAGGCAAAACCATTTAATAGCCGAACACATACCTCCCCAAACAGCGGAATTCGGCAAAGACTGATACGAAATGGAATCCGTGAAGAACGAAAGGCCCCACTATTCATTACAACAATTTTCTCTATTGCATCAGGTCTTCTAACTCCACATCCAAGCCCAATTGCACCTCCCCAGTCGTGCACCACGAGTGAAAAGCGATCTACTTTCAAATAGTTTAATAGAAGTTCAAGATTTTCTATATGCTGCTTAAGAGTATAAGAGTATTCCTGGGGTTTATCAGAAAGCCCACATCCCATATGATCTATGGCAACTACACGATAGTTGGCAGAAAGGAGCGAAATAAGTTTTCTATAATAATAGGACCAGGTTGGATTACCGTGAACCATCACAATTACAGGCCCTTCTCCTTCATCTATATAATGCAGCTTTCCACCTTTTAAAGATAAATAGTTCGATTTAAATGGATAGCCGGGATATTTGTATTTCACAATGATCTGATTTTTTAAAAATTAATGATTCATAATATTTTCCATAGAGAAGCCTATTCTTATACTTTACGTTTCTCGAGTGTCAACTGTTTATCATATTTAAAGAACCAATCCTTTCAGGAAAGACTGCAAGCAGTTGATGGCTTATCGCCTCAACATTCGCCTAACACCATGAAATAACGCTCCTATCTATTCGTATTAGTGAAATAATTGGTTGCATTTCTATTTTTGCTGTGCTAAACGTTTACTATTGCTGC
>LGVF01048359.1_pt1 | contig 17617 bp, 14 predicted proteins | sample 469901 | NCBI WGS metagenome assembly LGVF01 (sample SAMN03893561, study PRJNA290197) | marine sediment metagenome | material: sediment; isolation source: combined push core samples #3730, #5133, and #5579 collected at Hydrate Ridge | place: Pacific Ocean: Hydrate Ridge
AATATGGGTTTGTTCAAATTCTTTTTTCTTGAATTTGAAACCCGTTTGGTTTATTATGGGATTGAAAATTTGAAAATCATTTTCAGTATAATTACTATACTCTCCAATAGTATTATTTAATTTTTTTAGAACATCTTTTTGATCAAAATTACCTGCAACAGAAATAATCATATTCTCTCTAGTATAGAACTCTTTCATATACTTAAGTATTTCTTCTTTAGTAATTTTTTTTACAGAATCAAAAGTACCTAGTATGGGATGTGTTAGATTTGTTCCGATGTACATGATTTCTGATAATAAATCATAATTGATATCTTCAGGTGAATCTTCATATGATTTTATTTCTTCTTTTATCACTGATTTTTCTTTTTTTATGTCATCTTCATCAAATAACGAATTCATCAACATATCACTAATGATTTCAATAGGTATTTCAAAATCTTTTGACAGCACTTTCGAGTAAATTCCAGTACATTCTTTTGAAGTGTATGCATTTATATCTCCACCAATGTTATCGATAATACACGCGATATCGAAAGCAGTTCTATTTTTAGTGCCTTTAAACAGCATATGTTCAATCATATGTGAAATGCCTTTGTCGTATTTTTCTTCGTACGCAGTTCCAGCTTTAATGAAAAAACCAATTGAAACTGTATTGGAGTATTTCATTTCACACATTATTACATTTATTTTATTTTTCAACTCTTTGATTATATACAACTATATCACCCAATATCAACAAGTAAAAGTGCAAGAGAACTTGCACTTTTATAAACTTAATTTGATTTTTTTTCTTCCTCTTCATTTAATAATACTTTTCTAGAAACACTTGTTTTGCCTTGAGCATCTTTTTCAATTACTTTTACAACTATTTCATCTCCAACTTTAAACAAATCTTCAACTTTATTTAGTCGTTTAATAGTTAATTGTGAAATATGACAAAGTGCATCTTTTCCAGGCAGAAGTTCAACGAAAACTCCAAATTTAGCTATTTTTACAATTTTAGCAGTGTAGATTTCACCAACTTCAATATCCTTCACAATTGTTTCAATTCTCTTAAGAGCTTCTTTTCCACCCTTGCCATCGTTAGCTGTTATAAGAACCATACCATTTTCATCGATATCGATTTTTACATCACATTCAGATGTAATCTTTGTTATTACTTTTCCACCAGGTCCGATAATATCTCTAATTTTATCAGGATGAACTTTGATGTTGAATACTCTTGGAGCATATTCAGATAAATCAGATCTTGGTGTTGATATTGACTCACTCATTTTATCCAAAATGAAAAGTCTACCGACTCTCGCTTGTTCAAGAGCTTTTTCTAATATTTCTCTACCTATTCCTTGAATTTTTATATCCATTTGAATAGCTGTAATTCCTTCTTTTGTTCCAGCCACCTTGAAGTCCATGTCTCCTAAAAAGTCTTCCATGCCTTGAATATCACTTAAAATTGCGATGTTTTCATCTTCTTTAATAAGTCCCATGGCAATACCAGCTACAGAATCTTTTATTGGAACACCCGCATCCAATAAAGATAAAGATGAACCACAAATACTTGCTTGTGAAGATGAACCATTACATGACAACACTTCAGAAACTACACGAATTGCATATGGAAAATCTTCTTCACTTGGCAATACTGGTACTAATGCTCTTTCTCCCAATGCTCCATGACCGATTGCTCTTCTATTAGGGCCTCTCATCGGTCCAGCTTCTCCAACAGAAAATGGAGGGAAATTATAGTGATGCATATATCTTCTAGTTTCCTCGTTATCAATACCATCAAGTCTCTGAGCTTCACCAAGAGCACCTAAAGTAGTAAGTGAAAGAGCAGCTGTCAATCCACGCATAAAGTATCCCGAACCATGTGTTCTCGGTATAATTCCTACTTCAGTACTAATTGCTCTTATTTCATCAGGCTTTCTACCATCAGTTCTAATTCCTTCATTAGTAATCATTAAACGCATTTGCTCTTTTTCAAATGATTTAAAGAAACCTTTTGCTGTATTTTTCAACTCATCGGCATTTTCAAATTTCTCTTCTAGAGCAATTGTCATTTTTTCTATGAGATCTTCTTCAGCTTCGCCACGTTCAACTTTATCGTTGATTCGAACTATATTCAATAATTCTTCATATACAGTCTCTTTTACAAAATCTTTTAATTCTAGATTTTCTTCCGGTTTGATATATTCTTTCTTTTCAACACCAAGCTCATTAACAATATTCTCAATAAAGCTTACTATTTCTTTGATAGCTTCATGGCCAAATAAAATCGCATTAAGCATTTCTTCTTCTGAAATAATATTCGATCCTGCCTCTACCATCATAATAGCGTCTTTTGTTCCAGCTACAGTCAAGTCCAATAGAGATTTCTCTGCTTGTTCTACAGTTGGGTTGATTACATATTCACCGTCAACTAATCCGACTTTAACTGCTCCAGTCGGTCCATTAAAAGGCAAATCAGAAATGCTAAGAGCGATAGATGATCCTATCATAGCTGTAATCTCTGGAGAATTATTTTGATCTACAGATAATACAGTTGCAACGATTTGAACCTCATTTTTATATCCATCAGGAAATAGAGGTCTAATTGGTCTATCAATTAAACGTGATGTCAATGTAGCGTTTTCTGAAGGTCTACCCTCTCTTTTGATATAACCGCCAGGGATTTTACCGACAGCATACATTTTTTCTTGATATTCGCAACTAAGTGGAAAGAAGTCCAATCCAACTCTTGGTTTGCTAGATCCAGCAGCAGTTACTAAAACAACTGTATCTTCGTATCTCATCATTGCAGCGCCTTTTGCCAAAGGTGCATAACGTCCGATTTCAACTTTTAATTCTCTTCCGCCTAAATTCATTTGGAATATTTTGTTTTCAATACTCATAAATACCTCCTATTATTATTTTGGTATCTTAGAATTTATCCTACTTTTACTAGACAAATATTATTTACCCACTAAAAGTAGGACAAAAAAAGTAATAAATTCTAAAATCCTATTAAAAGAAAAAGCGGGATAATCCCGCTATCTTTATTTTCTCAAGTTCAATTTTACTAGAATAACACGATATCTTGCAATATCACTTTTCTTAAGATAGTTTAACAATCTTCTTCTTTGACCAACCATTTTTAAAAGACCTCTTCTTGAGTGATGATCTTTTTTGTGAAGTTTAAGGTGATCATTAAGATAGTTGATTCTATACGTTAATAATGCAATTTGAACTTCTGGTGAACCTGTATCACCTTCATGAGTTTTGTGCTCATTGATGATTTCTTGTTTAATCTCTTTAGTAATCATTTTTTTACCTCCATAATTAATTTATTACACTTGATTCCCTGTGATTCGTTGGAGAATCGAAAGACTGAGAATTAAGTATTTAACAACTTATTCTAACATAATAATTCACTCTCGTAAACTATTAAATATATTATTTACTCTCTCGATATCGAGTTTAATTTGATCAGTGAGTTCCTCATGATTCTGAAATTTTATTTCATCTCTAATTCTTTGGATGAATTCAACTATTATTTCTTTGTTGTATAAATCTCCACTAAAATCAACAATATATGTTTCAAAATTTAATTCGCTTTGGTTGAATGTAGGATTGAATCCAACATTGGTAATTGAATTATACCGTTTATTTTTTGTTATCACTTGAGTCGCATAAACACCTGGTTTCAACGTATGCATACTTTTATCGATTTTTAAATTAGCAGTTGGAAATCCTAATTTGGCTCCCATTTGTTTTCCCGGTAGAACTATACTTCTATAATAATGCCTTCGCCCAAGAAATTTATTTGCTTCTTCTATGTTCCCCTCTAGAAGCAATTCTCTTATCATAGTAGAACTAACGCGCATATTATCGATTATTATCGGCTCAACTACATCCAAAGTATAGTTATACTCTTTTTGCAACTCAGTCAGCAAATCGATATTACCTTTTGCATTTTTACCAAATTTAAAATCATGACCAATAATTAAATGTTTCACATTCAAAAAATTCAACACAATATTCTTGATGAATTCTTCTGCAGAAATATTCATATGATTTTTGTTAAATTCTAACAAGATAAGATAATCTACATCCATTTTATCTATCAGTCTTACTTTTTCATCTAAACTAATTATATTTTTTATTTCTTGTCCCGTAATCACTTCTCTAGGAATATTTGAAAATGTATAAACAACAGATTTGATTCCATCTTTTTTGCATTTATCTATCATCGTTTGAATGACTATATTATGTCCAACATGAAGCCCATCGAAAGTACCAATAGTAACGCCGACTTCTTCTTTGATATTATATATTTCATCCATGTCAAATAATACTTCCATAAGTTAGTCCTCACTTAAAAATCTTTTTTTGATTTCAAATTGCATGTTTTCATATTTACCTATGCCCACTAATCTGTTATCATAGATTATTTTCAACAATGGTTTTTCTGTTTTGATTTCTATAGGAATACCCGTTGAGAATTTTTTGTATTCTGATTGGGATAATTCATACTCATCAACGTCTTTTAAAATGTCTCTTATAGGAATTAAAAAAATAAAATTATTTTCTAAATACATTTTTTCTATTTCTTCTAATGTATAAGCTTCTTCAATTAAAAAATATTCATTTTCGAGTCTTATTAAATTGGTCATAATCGCATTTGTTTTAAGCGCACTGCCGATATCGTCTATAAGACTTCTGATATAAGTTCCCCTAGAACATATGATATCAAAAATAATTCTATCATCTATAATTTCAAATAACTCAATATGTTTAATATCGATCGTTCTTGATTCTCTTTTAATTTCAATGCCTTTTCTAGCTAATTCATATAATTTTTTACCATCTTTTTTTATTGCAGAATACATCGGTGGAATTTGCTCTGAAATCCCCAGAAAAGATGCCAAAACTTCTTTGATTTCAGAAGTGGTTGCATCGATTTCTGAATCAGCATCATGAACCTCACCCCAAATATCCAGCGTATCACTTGTTTTTCCAAGTATCATTTCAGCTCTATATTTTTTATATGGACTGTGATGATATGGTATTAATTTAGTCGCCGTGCCGATATAAATATTCAATACACCAGTAGCCATAGGATCTAAAGTTCCACTATGACCAATTCTTTTTTCATGAAACAACCTTCTAAGGTAGCCCACAACATCATGCGATGTCATATTGGGAGGTTTGATTACATTAACTAATCCCTTCATAAATCATACCCAATTCTTTTATAACATTTTTTTTAGCAGCTTCAAGACCTGAATCGACTTCAAATCCCGCGGCATTTACATGGCCGCCTCCACCATTTTTGAGAGCGATTGAAGAAACATCAATATCTTTTTTCGATCTCATAGAAATTTTCGCTATGTTTTTTCTTTCATCGATTAATATCGCCACTTCTACGCCTTCGATATTTCTAATGCTTTCTACGATGCTGTCTGTATTGTCATTCTTATACTTGTCTTTCAATTCTTTTGATATTGTAACCAAAGCTACTTTGCTATCAAAGTAAAACTCAACTTTGTTTAATACCTCGGTATTGAACTTAAATTTATTTAAAGGAATATTTTGATAAAGGTACATGCTGATTTCAGCAACATCAATTCCTTTTGTAATCAATTCTGCAGCAATTTCATGTGTTTTTGCAGTAGTATTGCTATACATGAAATTTCCAGTATCAGAAGCAATCGCTGTATAAAGATCAGTAGCAATATCGCTATCAATATCAATTTTTAGATTATTAAGCAAATTGTAGATGATTTCACCCGTAGAACACGCATCTTCTTTTACTAGGTTCAACTCACCATAAAGAGTATTCGTCTTATGATGATCAATATTTACAATCGGTTTAACAAGAAACTCTTTTCTGTCTTCAAGCCTTCCAATATCGCTTGAATCAAGTGCGAATACTATATCAACCGATTCCATATCTATAGAATTCACCAATAAATCTTCACAATCCAAGAATTTGACATCGTATGGCACAGCATCTAAACTGATAATCTTTACATTCTTATTTATTTTTTTCAGACCTTTAGCCAATGCTAAAGATGAACCAATCGCATCCCCATCTGGTTTAAGATGGGGAAGTATTATAAACGATTGGTTTTTTTTAATAATTTTAATGATATTATTCATCATCATCATTCTCGTGATTAATATCCAAGCTGTGTATCACTTCTTCAAGATGCATGGCATTTTTAATAGATTCATCTAGTTTGAATACAGGTTCTGGAGTGTAATGCAAAGTAATAACTCTGCCGATTTCTCTCCTTATAAATCCTTTTGCCTTGTTCAAACCTTTCATCGCCTCTTCAATATTGATATTATCTTGAAGAAAGCTAATGTAAATATATACATAGCGATGATCTCTTGTAGTCTCCACATGTGTAATGCTGGTAAATTGAGGTATTCTAGGATCTTTAATTTCATTTAGGATTAAATTGCTGACAATTTTTTTTATTTCTTCAGATATCCTTTTATTTCTGTCAAATTTCATTTTACTACACCTCCTTGTTAATCAAGGGTTCTCTCAATTTCTTCAATAAAGAAAGATTCAATAATATCCCCTTCTTTTAAATCATTGTAATTCTCTAGCCCTACACCACATTCAAATCCAGTAAGAACTTCTTTGGCATCATCCTTAAATCGTTTTAATGATGATATTTTACCTTCGAAAATTACAATTCCATCTCTAATCAATCTAACGCTTGATTTTCTTGTAACTTTGCCTTCAAGAACATAAGCACCAGCAATTGTTCCAACATTAGGTACTTTGAATGTTGTTCTTACTTCTGTTTTACCTTCGACAACTTCTTTATATTCTGGTTCCAATAAACCTGATAAAGCATCTTTTACATCTTTTATAGCTTCATAAATGATTCTATACGTTCTTATTTCAACATTTTCTCTATCAGCTATAGAAGCAACATTAGAACTTGGTCTGACATTAAATCCTAAAATCAATGCATTTGAAGCAGAGGCCAATAAAACATCAGATTCAGTAATAGCTCCGATTTGAGAATGGATAATATTCACTCGTACTTCTTCATTTGATAATTTTTCTAACGATTGTTTCAACGCCTCAATAGAACCGTGAACATCAGCTTTGATAACTACATTAAGATCTTTAATTTCTCCATCTTTGATTTGTTCAAATAATTCTTCTAGAGAAACATTCTTTCTATTAGATCTCATAGCTTGATTTTTCTCAATAGTTATATTTCTTTCTGCATGTATGCGTGCATTTTTATCATCAGTTGTAACATAGAACTTATCACCCGCTACAGGTACCTCGTTCAACCCAATTACTTCTACTGAAGTCGATGGTTTTGCGGCACTAACATTTTTTCCGTTATCGTTGAACATAGCTCTTACTTTACCGGATGTCTTGCCCACGAAAAACGAATCTCCTACTTTCAAAGTTCCATTTTGCACTAAGACTGTCGCAACAGGTCCTCTTCCTTTATCAAGATTGGCTTCGATAACTGTGCCGACACCAGGTCTTTTTGGATTTGCCATTAATTCTTCCATTTCAGCAACAAGTAATACGTTATCTAGTAAAGTGTCAATGTTTTCACCTTTGAGTGCAGACAATTCAACTGCTATTACATCTCCACCCCATTCTTCAATAACAACTCCATGCTCTGAAAGTTCTTGTTTAACACGATCAGGGTTTGCATTTATCTTATCGATTTTATTGATTGCAACAATAATAGGTACATCTGCTGCTTTCGAGTGATCAATAGCTTCTAATGTTTGCGGCATTACACCATCATCTGCAGCGACAACCAATATAGCGATATCAGTAACTTGTGCGCCTCTTGCTCTTAATGATGTAAAAGCTTCATGACCTGGTGTGTCTAAAAATACAATTTTTTTATTCTTGAAATAAATTTCTGAAGCACCGATATGTTGAGTGATCCCACCAGCTTCGCCTTTTGTAACATCGGTTTTTCTGATGGCGTCTAGCAATGATGTCTTACCATGGTCAACGTGTCCCATTACAGTTACTACAGGAGCTCTTGCAACTAAATCTTTATCGCTGTCGTCGAATTCAAATTCCATTTCATTAAGTTCAACTTCTGTAACTTCACTCTCAACTTCAAATCCATATTCTAAAGCCAATAATTCAGCAATATCCAAATTTAATGAAGCATTGATTCCCATCATTTTGTCATAATCATTCATTAATTTCATGATGATATCATTAGCTGGTATTTCTATAAGATCTGCAAATTCTCCAATAGTTAATTCTGCTGGCAGTACAATAGAAGATCCTTCTTTTACTTCTTTATCATCTTCCTTTACTTGTTGTTTATAGAAAGCCTTGGATTTTTTTGTTTTTTTAGTATAATCTCTAACATAGCTTTTTTTAACTACATTTGGTTTATCATTTTTCGTCTCTTCTTTACGATTGTCTGCACTCTTCGCAGTTTTATTTTTTGAATCTTTAACATTATTCTTGTTTGCTGGTTTTACATTGCCTTTTGCTTTATCTTTTTTAGGACTTTCTTTTTCTTCTTTTACTGTTTCTTTCATATGTTTTTTTCTTATTTTCAATGCATCTAAATCATCTATAGCACTCATGTGATTTTTCACTTCAATACCTAAAGACAATAATTCATCTATGATTACTTTGCTTGAAAGATTCAGTTCTTTAGCTAATTGATGTATTCGGATCTTTGTCAAAAGATCACCTCCGTTATTCTTTTTCTTCTGAGTAATATGCCAGTATTCGTTTTGCAAAATTCTTGTTTTTAATTCCGAAAATTGATTTGTTGTATTGTCCGATAGAATGGGACAACTCATCTTTAGTGGAATATTTTATTACTTTTATCATATGCTCATCTGCTTCTTTCCTGATTTTCTTTTCAGAATTTTGGGAAATATCATTGGCTAGTATAACTAATTCGATTTTTCCTTTTTTAATCTGTTGAACAACTTGCATATAACCAAATGCAATATTATTTGATTTTCTTGCAAAACTTAATAAAGATAAAATTTTACTTTTCATCAGTAAATTCCTTTTTTAATTGTTCGTATATTTCATCAGGTATTTTCATACCAAACGCTCTACTAAAAGCATTTTTTTTCTGAGCAGCTTCAAAGCATTCGATTTTCTTACAAATGTATGCTCCGCGCCCATTTGCTTTGCCAGTAAAATCTACAGAAAAATCATTTTCTTTAGTTTTAACAATTCTTATCATTGTCCGCTTATCAAAATGTTCATTACAACCTACACATTTTCTTAAAGGAATCTTTTTTTCTTTCATTTATACCAACTCCTTATGCTTCAGTTAGAATTTCACTGTTTTGCATTTCATTAAATTGAGATACACTCTTTATATCAATTTTCCAATTAGTAAGTTTTGCAGCCAATCTAGCATTTTGGCCTTCACGTCCAATCGCAAGAGATAATTGATAATCAGGGACAACAACTAATGCGCCATGTATTTCTTCTTTGATTATAACATTTTCAACCTTGGATGGACTTAATGCATTTGTGATATAAACAGCAGGGTCTTCACTCCACTCTATAATATCTATTTTTTCACCACTTAATTCATCAACAACATTTTGTACTCTACTACCCTTTTGTCCAACACAAGATCCAACTGGATCAATATTTTCATTTGATGAATAAACTGCAATTTTTGAACGAGATCCCGGTTCTCTAGAAATACTTCTGATTTCTACCAATCCATCGTGTATTTCAGGTACTTCTAATTCAAACAATCTTTTAACTAAACCTATATTGGTTCTTGAGACAAAAATCTGAGGAGCTTTGTTGGTTTTTTTGACTTCTGTTATATATGTCTTTATTCTATCTCCAGGTTTATAATGTTCATTTTCTATTTGCTCAGTAGGTAGCAACATAGCCTCTGCTCTTCCTAAGTCGACAAATATTGTACCTTTAGAAATCCTCTGAATAATGCCGGTGATTATCTCAGATTCTCTTGAAACAAATGTATCGTAAATAACATTTCTCTCTGCTTCCCTTATACGCTGAACAACAACTTGTTTTGCCGCCAACGCTGCGATTCTACCAAAATTCTTTGGAGTTACATCTTTTTCATATACGTCTCCAATAGAGAAGTTAGGATTGATTTCTTTCACAACATCTAAAGAAATTTGATCAAATTCATTTTCTACTGTTTCTACAATGTTTAAACTCTCTATAACTTTGAACTTTCCAGTTTCTTCATCAATTTCGACCTTAATATTTATTGCACTTCCAAAATTCTTTTTATATGCAGTAATTAAAGCTGCTTCAACTGATTCAATTAATATTTCAGCTGAAATGCCTTTATCTTTTTCAATTTGATAAATAGCATCAAATAATTCGTTCTTCATCTTTTTCCTCCTTATTTAAAATTCAGCGATTAATTTTACTGATGCCGCCTTGTCTCTAGGAATAACAATATTATTCTCTATCAGTTCACTATCGACTATAATTTGTTTATCAATATAGTCAACCAAAGTACCTGTAATTATTTTTTGACCATTGATTGTTTGATACAATTTTATCTGTATTTTTTTTCCTTTGAATTTAATAAAATCGCTATCTTTTTTTAATGTTCTTTCAATTCCTGGCGAAGATACTTCAAGATAATAATTTTCTTCAATCGGGTCTATTTCATCTAGCTTTTGATTGAGAAATGTACTTACTGCCTGACAATCGTCTAAAGAAACTCCACCTTCTTTATCAATATAAACTCTCAAGTATCTATGAGGTCCTTCTTTGACAAATTCAATATCTACTAATTCATAGTTGTTCTCTTCTAAAAACGGTGTTACTTTTGCACTTACAATTTGTGCAACTGTTCCCTTACCCATATTTTAACCTCCTCTTTTACAACAACAAAGAGTGGGAAATCCCCACTCTTTTGTCAATCATCTATACGTTTATTACATTTTACCACAGTCTTAAAAGTTTTGCAAATCTAAGAATTGCAATTGATTTGTTTCTGGAAGATTCTTGAGACAACCATGTATTCCTAAAGTCTCAATAACAGTTTTAGAACTTTTAGTTCTTATTCTCAAATCTTCTTTAGATATAAATTCTTCTCTTTGACCTTCATTATAAATATTTCTGGCGACGTTTTCTCCAACTCCGGATAAAGCCTGCAACGGAGGTAATATTTTCCCATCTTCAACTCTGAATTCATTAAAATGCGACTGATAAAGATTTACTTTCAAAAATTCAAAACCTCTAGCGTACATTTCATAAACAACTTCTAGTACAGTTGATAGATCTTGTTCTTTTTTAGTCGCCTTATCAATTTTACTGATTTCATTTAATTTAAGCCTCACCGCTTCTTTTCCTTGCGTAATTAATTCTGCGTCAAAATCAGCTACTTTTGATGCAAAATAAGTGGCATAGAAAGCGAGTGGATGATGCACTTTAAAATATGCTATTCTAAACGACATCATTACATAAGCAGCTGCATGAGCTTTTGGAAACATATATTTGATTTTATTACATGAATCTATATACCACTTCGGAATATCATGTTGATTCATCAATTTAATTTGATCTTCGGTAAGACCTTTACCTTTTCTTACTCTTTCCATAATAGTAAACGCTTCTTTATGCGGCAAATCATTTTGAATCAAGTAATTCATAATATCATCTCTTGTCGATATTACATCCTTGAGCTTTGCAGTATTAGAGCGCACCAATTCCTGAGCATTATTAATCCATACATCGGTTCCATGGCTAAGACCGGAAATCCTAACTAGTTCGGCAAACGTCGTCGGATTTGTATCTTTCAACATTTGTCTAACGAATTTGGTTCCAAACTCAGGTATTCCAAGACTGCCGATTTCTTCTTTATAATTATTATCGATTTTTTTCAAAGCTTTTGTCGATGTAAATATAGATATTGTGTCTTTGTCATCTAGAGGTACATCTTGAATATCAACACCCGTTATAAGCTCTAGCTGTCTAATTATCGTTGGAACATCATGTCCTAGAATATCAAGTTTCAATATTCTACCGCTTATTGAATGATAATCGAAATGAGTTGTTATAACTCCAGAACTAGAATCGTTTGCAGGATACTGTATTGGTGTAAAGTCATGAATGTCTTTGTAGTTAGGTACAACCATGATGCCTCCAGGATGCTGCCCAGTGGTTCTTCGTATACCAGTACATCCTTTTATCAGTCTATTGATTTCACGGTTGCTTACCTTTATATCATTATCCTCGAAGTAATTCTTAACAAATCCATATGCTGTTTTATCGGCAATCGTTCCAATAGTTCCAGCTTTATAAACATATCCTTCACCAAATAGAACTTCTGTGTATTTATGTGAGTTGGCCTGATATACACCAGCAAAATTCAAATCTATATCAGGTTCTTTGTCTCCTTCAAAACCTAAGAAAACTTCAAAGGGGATATCATGTCCATCTTTTTTAAGATCTTCGCCACACTCCGGACATGTTTTATCAGGCAAATCCACCCCGCTGCCACTCATTTCAGAACTTGTAAATTCACTGTATTTGCAATTATTACAAATATAATGAGGAGGCAATGGATTGACCTCTGTAATATCGCTCATGGTAGCTGCAAAGGACGATCCGACAGATCCTCTCGATCCGACAAGAAATCCATCTTCCAATGATTTGGCAACCAACTTTTGTGCAATTATATACATTACAGCATAACCATTTGAAATTATTGAATTCAGTTCTCTTTCAAGNNCGCTTCGCCATAAATCTTTCGAGCTTTTTTATAACACATATTTCTCAAATCTTCTTCTGAACCTTCTATTTTAGGAGGAAATGTGCCTTTAGGTATCGGTAATATCGAATCATCAATTAGGTCGGCAATCAAATTTGTATTTTTTACAACTACTTCATATCTCTTTTGCTGATCTAAGAAACTGAAATCTTCTGATATTTCATCTGTTGTCTTAAAATGCAACGGAGGTTGATCTGTATCTCTATATTTTTGACCAGCCATCAAAATTTTTCTATAAATTGAATCACTTGGTTCTAAAAAATGTACATCTCCAGTGGCTACAACCGGCTTTTGAGTCAATTCACCAAGTTTAATGATTTTTTTAATGATATCTCTTAACTGATTTTCACCTTTTAATTTGCCGTTTTTTATCAAATGGTAACTATTTGCAATAGGTTGTATTTCGAAGTAATCATAGAATTTGGCAACCTCAAGCATTTCTTCGGGTTGAAGACCTTTGATGAATCCTTGATAAATCTCTCCTGAATCACATGCGCTACCCAATAGTAAACCTTTTCTATAATTATTGATCAATGATTTTGGCAACCTCGGTTTTTTATAATAATATTTCAAATGCGATTCTGAAATCAATTTGTATAGATTTTTCAAACCACTTTGAGTTTGCGTCAGGATAGTTACATGAAAAAATTCTCTTGAGTTCAAATTTTTATCATCTATTTGAATATTATTGACATCGGAAAGTATTTTTATTCCTCTACTTTCTAAATCATTAAGCTGATTAATAAATATTTTCGCTGTGGCAACTGCGTCGTCAACAGCCCTATGGTGATTTTCTAAAACTATTCCGTAATACTTGACTAAATTACTTAATTTATGTCGTTTGATATTCTTGAGTAATATTCTACTCAATTTTAGTGTATCAATAATAATGTTATCAAATTTATATTGAAATTCCTTGCAATTGAATTTGATAAAGCTTGTATCAAAATCTGCATTATGAGCAATAACCGGTAAATCGCCTATGAATTCCAAAAATTTCGGTAAAGCGATTCCAACAGTTTCTTTACCTTTTAAATCATCATCGGTTATTCCTGTCAACTCAATAATTTTTAAAGGAAGTGCAACCTCAGGATCGATCAATACATTGAAACTATCGATAATCTCTCTATTCTTGATTTTCACTGCACCAATCTCAATTATTTTATCCGCAGTATATGAAAAACCTGTAGTCTCGATGTCAAAAATAATAAATTCTTGATCTAAATCCAAATCATTGGCATTATTGATAATTTTACTCATATCATCGAAGAGGTACCCTTCAACTCCATAAATAACTTTGATATCATGTGCTTTTGCAGCATCCATCGCATCAGGAAACGCCTGTATCACACCGTGGTCAGTAATAGCGACCGCGCTATGTCCCCATTCTTTCGCTCTAGCAATTAAATCTTTAACAGGGGTGATTCCATCCATTTCACTCATATTTGTATGAAGATGCAACTCTACTCTTTTCTCAGGAGAATTATCTTCTCTAACAACTTCTTTAACATCTAACTTATTAATCGCATTTGGAAATAAAATCAATTCTTTTCCAAAAGTATCATATCGAATGGTTCCTTCAAAGGCATAATATTGATTAATATCAATGCTTTCATATAATTGCTCAAAATCTTTCTTTGTCAAAAATAATTTTACACCGATCGAATCAGTTAAATCAGTGATTGATATGGTAACTAATATTTTGCCGCCCTTTAATTCTCTTTTTTCTTTTTCAAATACTTTACCATGAACAAGCACTTTTGTTTCTTCTTCGATGATATCGCATATTTTTTCAACGTTGCCTTTTGTCATGCGTTTGTAAATAACTGAACCTGAATTGGTTTTTGCGGTTTTTTTACTTTCTTTTTTGTTTTCACTGATATTTATTTCTTTAAGAGCTTCTTTTACAATCTCTCTTTCCTTTGTTTCTTGATCATTATTAAACACTTCTAATTTATCTTCATTGTCGATATGACATTTTATATTTACGTTGATGCCGTATTTTTCGCTATACATGTTTTGTATCGAATTATCGATTTTATTGTTCTTTATCATATCTATAGACATTTCACTATCCAAAGTAACAATAATTTCATCATTGACTTCTCTTCTCTTTGATTCCAATAATAATTGTTGAACAACTGGCATTTTCTGTGTTGTCTCTACAACTATCTCATTCCAAAGGTCTAAAGGAATATTGGAATCAATAGATTTCCTTCTCAATTCTTCGAACTTTATAGAATCAACGTAAGGCAAGGCTACTCGAATATCTTCAATTAGTCCTTTAATTGATGTTTGAGTCAATTGGTGATCATCAGCAAGTATGAATTTTAATGTGTTGATGTTTCTATCAAAGATAATTTGGCTAAAAACCTTAGGATTATCTAGCGTATTACCAAGTATTTTCTTAAGCTTATTCGACATATTATTCCCCTATAACTTTTCTATTTCTTTTAATAATTCTTCAACTATATTCTTTTCCTCGATTTTTCTTATCGGTTTGCCCTTTTTGAACAACAAGGCCTCGCCCTTTCCTCCAGCTATGCCGATATCAGCCTCTTTTGCTTCTCCTGGCCCATTTACAACGCACCCCATAACAGCAACAGTAATCGGTTTTTTTACAGACTCCAAGGCTTTCTCGACTTTGTTTGCAATCTCTATTATATTGATGTTGGTTCTACCACAAGTCGGACACGCAATAAGCTTAGGACCAAACAGTCGCAAATCGAGATCTTGCAAAATCATTTTTGCAACTCTGATTTCTTCGACTGGATCAGCCGAAAGCGAGACGCGAATGGTATCCCCTATATCGCTTAATAAAAGATTACCGATTCCAAGCGCGGATTTTACGGTTCCTCCCAATAAAGTTCCAGCCTCTGTAACACCAAGGTGAAGAGGATAATCCGATTTTGAGTGAATCAATTTATATGCTTCTATGGTTTTGAGTACATCTGACGACTTCAATGACAATACAATTTGATTATAATTTAAATCCTCAAGTATTTTTATGTGATTCAAAGCGCTTTCCACCATAGCTTCCGGTGTCGGTCCTTTATATTTGTCAATAAGATAATCTTCTATACTGCCAGAATTGACACCGATTCTTATAGGTATGTTTTTATCGTTTATACGATCGACTATTTCTTTTACCTTCCACTTGGCTCCAATATTTCCCGGATTTATTCTTATCTTGTCTATTCCATTATCAACAGATTCAATAGCCAACCTGTAATCAAAATGAATATCCGCAACTAAAGGAATATGAATTTCTTTTTTTATCTCTTTGATCGCCTTTGCGGCATCCATATCCGGAACTGCAACTCGAACGATTTCACAGCCCGCTTTTTCAAGTTCCAAAATCTGTTTTACAGTCGATTGAACATCCTGAGTTTTTGTCGTAGTCATCGATTGAATTATTATTGGATTCGTTCCTCCAATTAAAACGTTTCCAACTTGTACTGTTTTTTTTATCTTTTTCATATATACACTCCTAAAAAAGGTTGATTAAATCTTTAAATAAAATAAATACCATCAAGCCCATAAGTATGGCAAAACCAATAAAATGAACAAACCCTTCCTTCTCTGGAGGAAGCGGTTTCCCTCTAACTATTTCCAGTATTATAAAAACCAGTCTTCCGCCATCCAATGCTGGAAATGGAAGCAAGTTTATTATTCCTAAATTAATCGATAAATAAGCTGCGATGAATAATAGAGACAAGATTCCCGTATTGGCAGCCTCTCCTATAATACCCACTATTCCAACAGGGCCAATTATTTCTCCTTCCACTTCATTGCCAGATATCATGTCACCCAAAAAAGCAAAAATGCTTTTAAAAATATAGACCGTCTGATTCCAACCAGAAGAAACAGACTTCAATAGTGATTTTTCTATCGTAGGTACAATTCCAACTATCTTTCGATTGGTTTCTTCTTCCAAAGTAGGAGTAATGCGAAAATCCAATAAATTTTCATTTCTTATAACTGTTATAAATATATCATCTTCCGAACTGCCGATTGCGTAAGAAACATCTGTCCATGATTTTATTTCCATATCGTTAATTGTTTTTATCTCGTCTCCCGGCAAAATACCCGCTAAAGAAGCCGGATTACCATAAAAAACCTCATCTATCGTAGTTGTTGGAATACCAACATTAAATGAAATAATACCAAGAAGCAAAATAGCCAGAATGAAATTCATCAACGGTCCAGCAACTATTACCGCTAATCTCTTGAAAGGATTTTGATTTGAAAAGCCTCTAGGATTATCTGATATTTCATCTTCTCCATCCATTTTAACAAATCCACCGACAGGAAATAATCTAAGTGAATAATCTGTTTCACCCTTCTTCTTACTGGCGATTTTAGGTCCGAAACCAATGCTGAATTCGTTGACTTTAATACCGTTTAACTTAGCTATAGCAAAATGTCCACCCTCATGAAACAAAACTATTAATCCAAATACAATAATAAAACTGATAATTGTTGTAAACATATTTAATCTCCTATTCTAATCTTTCTCTTATTTCTTTATCTAAAGCAATAATATCTTCTATAGTCGGGTTTATAATTCTTTTATGATTCATTAATTCTTTTTCGATTGTATCTGTAATGTCATAAAATCCAATTTGATCTTTTAAATAATGGTGAACCATTACTTCGTTTACAGTATTGTAAATAGTAGGAAACGAATCTCCTTTTTCTATTGAATAATACGCTAAATCCAAACCTGGGAACACATCTCTTCTAGGCGCTTCAAAAGTCAACTGATTATATTTCATAAAATCAAATCTTTCCAATTGTATCGGCTTTCGATCTGGGTAATTAAGCGCATAATGAATCGGCAATCGCATATCCGGTCTGCC
>LGVF01295194.1_pt1 | contig 17580 bp, 18 predicted proteins | sample 469901 | NCBI WGS metagenome assembly LGVF01 (sample SAMN03893561, study PRJNA290197) | marine sediment metagenome | material: sediment; isolation source: combined push core samples #3730, #5133, and #5579 collected at Hydrate Ridge | place: Pacific Ocean: Hydrate Ridge
TGAATTACCTCAATTAGATTCTTTTTTCCAATCTAAACAGTTTAAAGGAGTAAATGTTACTATTCCATATAAAGAAGATGTAATCAAGTATATAGACGTTATAAGTGATACGGTTAAGAAAACTAACTCAGTAAATACAATTATCAATAAAGGTGGATTCCTTTATGGGTACAACACAGATTATGAAGGGTTAAAGTATTTACTAGAATATAACAATATAGATATTAAGAATAAAACTGTATTAGTATTAGGAAACGGCGCAACTAGTAGGACTGTTGAAGTTTTATGTAAGGATTTAGGAGCTAAAAAGATTATAAAAGCAGCTAGATCTCCAAAAGGTAATGAAGTACTTCTTAATAGTATTGATACTTTTAAAGATGCACACATACTAATAAACGCTACACCTAGCGGTATGTATCCTAATAACTATGATGAATTATTAATTAAATTAGAAGAACTAAACGAATTAGAAGTGGTAGTGGATTTAGTATATAATCCTTTAGAAACTAGATTAATAACTAAAGCTAAATCATTAAATATAATTGCGGTAAACGGCTTAATGATGCTAGTGAGACAAGCTGTGAAATCATGTGAATTATTTCACAATCAAAAATATAATGATTCTAAAACTGTTGAAATCTATAAGAAGATAATTCTAAATATGATTAATATTGTTCTTATAGGAATGCCTATGAGTGGTAAATCTTACTACGCTAAGGCGTTATCCACTATTTATAACAAACAATTAGTTGATATAGATAAACTGATTGTTAGTGATACAGGCATGCATATCCCTGAAATCTTTGAAGATAGTGGAGAAGGAGGCTTTAGAAAGATAGAAACTAATACTTTGATGAGAATATCAAAAAGCCTAAGTCTAGCCATTTCCACTGGTGGTGGAACAGTTCTTAATGCGAAAAATATAGACTATTTAAAACAAAATGGTATAATAATATTTCTAGATGTTCCTTTAGAGGTTTTAAAAAAGATGAATCCTAGGAATCGTCCTCTATTAAAGGATATAAACAGTTTAACCAAGTTATACAATGATAGACACCATTTATATCTAAAATACGCTAATATAGTCATAAACAAGACGGATATGGATGAAAATTATATATTAAACATGATCGAGGTGAAGATAAATGAATATATTAATACTAAATGGTCCTAATATAAATATGATTGGCCTTAGAGAACCTGAAATATATGGTACTAAGACCTATTCTGACTTAGAAGACTACTTAAATGAATTAAAATCAAAATATTCTATTGAATTAGATGTTAAACAATCTAATTTAGAAGGAATTCTTATTGATTTACTTCACTATAGCAATGATCGTTTTGATAGTGTTATCCTTAATGCTGGAGCCTTTACCCATTATTCATACGCGTTATATGATGCCATAAAGTCAATTCAAATACCTGTAGTTGAAGTTCATTTATCAGATATAACAAAAAGAGAAGAATTTAGAAAGATATCAGTCATCAAAGATGCCTGTGTAACTAGTATTATGGGACTTGGGTTCCAAAGTTATGAAGAAGGTATTAAATACTTATTAAAAGAAGGTGCAAATAATGATAGTTAAAATTAAGAAAAATGCTGAAAGAGCTAATGTAGAAGAGCTTTTACATCATTTAGAGAGTAAAGGATTTGATATCCACTCTAGTTTTGGTACAACAGTTGAGATTTATGGGGTTGTTGGAGATACAGCTGCATTTGATATTAGAAGCTTATATGCTTATTCATGTGTAGAGAGTGTTATTCGCATCCAGGAGCCATTTAAAAAGGTAAACCGTAAGATTAAGAGCGAAGATACGATAATTGATGTGAAAGGCGTTAAGATAGGTGGTAATAACATAGTTGTTATGGCTGGTCCTTGTAGTGTTGAATCATATGAACAAGTAGATATAATAGCAAAAACTGTTAAAGAATCAGGTGCGACAATACTAAGAGGCGGAGCATTTAAGCCCCGTACATCGCCATATGCCTTCCAAGGTATGGGTGTTGAGGGATTACAAATATTAAGAAGTGTTGGAGATAAATATGGATTACCTATTATTTCTGAATTAATGGATACTGAACATATAGATGATTTTGTTAAGTATGTTGACATTATCCAAATAGGTGCAAGAAATATGCAGAATTTCGCTTTGTTAAAGCAATTAGGTAAAATTAAAACTCCTATCTTATTAAAAAGAGGATTTGCAAATACTATTGAAGAATGGCTAATGAGTGCTGAGTATATAATGTCTGGTGGTAATGATAATGTTATATTATGTGAAAGAGGAATACGTACTTTCGAACCTTATACACGTAATACATTAGATATTTCTACAGTTCCAGTAATCAAGAAACTAAGCCATTTACCAATCATTATTGATCCTTCTCACGCTGCTGGGAAATGGGATCTTGTTGAAAGTTTATCTTTAGCAAGTGTTGCTGCTGGTGCTGACGGATTAATCATAGAAGTACATCATACTCCTGAAACTGCAATGAGTGATGGTGCACAATCTCTTAAACCTAAAAAGTTTAAAGATTTAATGGTGAAAGCTCGTGCTGTAGCTATCGCAGTTGATAAGACAATATAAAAAAAAGATTATCCAATGGATAATCTTTTTAATTGAACATATCTTTTAATACAACTGTTTGTGTTCTATCTGGACCTACTGAGAATATAGCTAATTCTATATTAGATAATTCACTAACCTTATTCAAATAGTTTTGTGTATTAAGAGGTAAATCGCTAAATGAAGTCGTTTGTGTTATATCTTCAGTCCATCCTTCTAGTTCAATATATATCGGTTCACATCTTTCAAAATCTTTAATACTAGCTGGAATATAATCAATAATCTCTCCATCTAACTTATAAGCAACACACATTTTAAGTGTTTCTATTCCAGTTAATACATCTAACAACATAACACTAAGTCCTGTAATACCACTTATTCGTTTTGTATGGCGTAATACTACTGTATCAATCCACCCTATTCTTCTAGGTCTTCCTGTTGTAGTTCCATATTCATGTCCTACATCTCTGATTCTTTTCGCTACATCGTTTTCAAACTCAGTAACAAAGTGTCCTGAACCTACTCTAGTAGAATAAGCTTTTGTAACTCCTAAAATTTTATTAATATATTTAGGGGAAATACCTGTATTTAGCGGTACAGATGCTGCGGTTGGTGAACTTGAAGTAACAAAAGGATATGTACCATGATCTAAACAAAGTAAAGCTCCTTGAGCCCCTTCAAATAATACTTTTTTACCTTCATCAAGCATAGTATTTAGTAGTAATCCTGTATCTTCTACATACTGTTTCATTTGCTTACTATACTCTTTATACTCGTTAAACACTTCAGATGCCTCTATTAAAGGCTTACCGAACAGTTTAAATAGTTTATTATAGTAATTTAAGTTATCATTTAATTTATCTTCAAATACTTCTAAATCAATAAAATCACAAACTCTAATACCTATTCTAGCAGATTTATCGTTATAAGTAGGTCCAATCCCTTTGTTAGTGGTTCCTACCTTTTTACTTCCACTCTTTAAATCTTCAAATAATCCATCTAATTGAATATGATATGGTAAAACTATATGAGCTCGATCTGAAATAGCTAGATGAAAATCTGTAATTCCACCATTATTAAGCATCTCAAGTTCTTTCATTAATGCTTTAGGATTTATTACCATCCCGTTGGCTAAGACGTTTACAGTGTCTTTTCTAAAGATTCCAGAAGGTATTAAATGCAATGCATATTTTTTGTTATCAAATACAATTGTATGTCCTGCGTTATTACCACCTTGAAATCTTACTACTGCGTCAGCTTCTTTGGCTAAGAAATCGGTTATTTTTCCTTTTCCTTCGTCTCCCCACTGCGTTCCTACTACAACAACACTATTCATAAAAATCCTCCTATAAAGTACTTACTATGTGTCTAGCTATCCAAATTCCATTTGCTCCGGCTTGGGCTAAACCACGCGTTATTCCTGCTCCATCTCCACCTAAATATAATCCTTTGATAGGAGATTCAAAATTATTATCTACTTTTGGTCTTGCACTATAGAATTTCGCTTCTACTCCATAAAACAAAGTGTGTTCACTAGCTATTCCTGGAGTTACCTTATTTAAAGCTTCTATCATTTCTATTATTGATTTCATTGTATTATAAGGTAAAACCAATCCTAAATCACCAGGTACTGCCTCTTTTAGTGTTGGATTAACAAAGCTTTCTTTTAAGCGCTTTACCGTAGTTCTTCTACCTTTAATAATATCTCCATACGTCTGAATTATTATTGCTCCATTACTTAACATGTTTGCTAGTCTACTAACTTCGTTCGCAAATTCATTTGGTTGGTTAAAAGGTTCACTAAATGCGTGAGATACTAATAATGCAAAGTTAGTATTTCTACTTCCTAATTTAGGATCATAATAAGAATGTCCGTTAGCTACCATAGTTCCGCTATGGTTTTCAATAACTACATGTCCGCTAGGATTAGAACAAAACGTCCTAACAGTAGTTCCTACACTAGTTCTATATATAAATTTACCTTCATATAGGTGTTCGTTTATTTCTTCCATGATTTCATCATTAGTTTCAACTCTAACACCAATGTCTACTTGATTAGCTACACTTGGAATCTTATATTTTTTACACATATTAGTTAACCAACTAGATCCATCACGTCCAGGAGCCACAACTACTTTATCTGAATAGACAGTATCTCCATTTAATTTAACTCCCTTAATAAAGCCATTATCCACAATTAAATCAGTTACTTCAGACTTATATCTCATATCAATATTCTTTTCTAAAGTCTTATATATACGTTTTAATATCTCGAAGTTTTCTTCAGTACCTAAATGTCTTACTTTAGCTCTTAATAATTTAAGACCTACTGCAAGTCCTCTTTTTTCTATTTCCTTTACTTTAGGCGTTGAAGGGTCTGTGATAACTTTAGTAGCACCGTGTTCTAAATTAATGTTATCAACGTAATTTATTAATTCTTCAACTATATCTTTATCTAAGTATTCAGTCATCCATCCACCAAATTCACTTGTTATATTGAATTTACCATCAGAATAAGCTCCTGCGCCACCAAATCCGCTAGTTATAGAACAGGCTGGAAAGCACCCACTGTAACCTTCTTTGTTTGGTGGACATTTTGTTAATTTCTTTTCTAGTATAGGACAATGTCTTGAAAATATATCAACACCTTTATCCACTAATAAAACTTTGATACCAGGTTTTTTCACCATAATTTCGTAACATGTAAAAATACCTGTTGGTCCCGCTCCAACAACAACAACATCATAGTTATAATCCATTAACACTACCTCCTCAAAAATAAAAAAATGCACCCAATTTGGGTACACTAATAACGAACTCCACAAATTGTATTTTGGTACGTCGTTTTTGTCTTTTTCCAATTGTATAGTAACAAACTTTATACAAGATGTCAATGAAAACAATAGATAAATAAAATAATTATATATAATATAAAAAGGGCTATTTAAAGCCCTTTTCCATTATTACATGTTTTCTAGCAGTTCTACAATATAGAATAAATAATGTTTATCTAATTTAATAGTATCTATGATAATATTCAGCTTTTCTAGACGGTAAGTAAACCTTATAAATTTACTTATGTCATTAGCTTTCATAAATAAGTATTCACCATTAATATTGTTAGAATGTTCTTTTGAAAGGATAAATGATACATTATTCTTTGTTTCTCTAATTTTTTCTATACCTTTTTCAGTTGCTAAGTATTCAAATAGTTTTTCATACATATAAAGTATTACTTCTTTTGAAGGAATACCGAAGCGATCCTTTAATTCTTCTATCAAAGAATTTATATCCTCTCGTGACTGGATATTGGCTATTTTACGATGTATTTCTATTTTAATAAAGTCATTAGTTACATAGTTATCATCAATGTATTTGTTAACTTGAACCTTAATTGTAGGTTTTGTAGTAACTATTTCATCAGGATCAACCTTTTCTCCTCTTTGTATAGCTATTTCATCTTTTAGCATTTCTAAGTAAAGGTCTATTCCTATACTATCCATAAAGCCTGATTGTTCACTACCTAATATATCTCCAGCTCCTCTTATTGATAAATCTCTTATCGCTATTTTAAAGCCACTTCCTAGTTCTGTGAACTCTTTTATTACTTTTAATCTTTTTACAGCTTCCTCATTTAATTGTTTGTTCTTTGCATACATTAAGTAAGAATAAGCTATTCTATCACTTCTTCCCACTCTTCCTCTTATTTGATAAAGTTGTGAAAGCCCTAAGCGATCTGAATCGTGGATAAGTAATGTATTAGCATTTGGTATATCAATTCCTGTTTCAATAATAGTTGTTGACACTAATACATCAAATTCTTTATCTAAGAAACTCTCTATTACATTTTCTAGTTTAATCCTACTCATTTTTCCATGAGCAAAACAAACTTTTGCTTCTGGGACCAATCTTTGGATCTTATTAGCAATTATATTTATATCTTCTACTTTGTTATATAAATAGAATATTTGTCCATTTCTAGCCAATTCCCTGTATATTGCATCTCTAGTTATTGTATCATTTCTTTCTAGAACATATGTTTGAATAGGATACCTGTTTGCTGGAGGAGTTTCTAATAAACTCATGCTTTTAACTCCCATTATAGCCATTTGTAAAGTTCTAGGAATCGGAGTTGCACTAAGTGATAACACATCTACATTTATCTTTATCTCTTTTATCTTCTCTTTGTGTTCTACTCCAAATCTTTGTTCCTCATCAATTATCAAGAGTCCTAAATCACTGAAAAGGACGTCTTTAGACAATATTCTATGTGTTCCAATAACGATATCTACATTACCTAATTTTATCTGTTCTAGTATTTTTCTTTGTTTTGCTTTAGTAATAAATCTATTAAGTAATTCTACTTTTATTCCATGTTTATCTAATCTATCTTTAAATGTATAGTAATGTTGTCGGGTAAGCACTGTAGTTGGCGCTAGGTAAGCAACTTGTTTATTATCTAAAACAGCTTTAAAAGCAGCTCTTAACGCAACTTCTGTTTTACCATATCCTACGTCACCACATAGTAATCTATCCATAGGCATAGTAGATTCCATATCTTTTTTAATATCTTCTATTGCACTTAATTGGTCTTTTGTCTCTTGGTAAGGGAAATCTGCTTCAAACTCTATTTGTAAATCTGTATCTTCACTAAATGCAAATCCTTTAGCTTCTTCTCTAGCTGCATACAGTTTTATAAGTTTATCAGCAATATCTTTTATTCTTTTTCTTACTTTTTGTTTAGTTTTAGCCCATTCAGCTCCACCTAGTTTATTTAGCCTAGGTTTCATTCCTTCACTACCTATATACTTTTGTATTAGTTTGATGTTTTCAATCGGTATATAGAGAGAATCATCACCTTTATAAGCAATATGGATGTAATCATTAGTATTTTTACCAAGAGTCATATTAACAACTCCTAAAAACCTACCGATACCGTGATCGTAATGAACAATATGATCACCTTTTTTTAACTCTTCTACGTTTGTAAGTTTTTTAGCATCTTTAATAGAAGACTTATATCTAGCCTTTTTCAGTTCTTTTCTTTTAAATAAGTTTTCTTCAGTTAAAAGGATTGTATTAATATCGAATAATTCAAAACTAATAGCGTTTTCTTCTACAATGAAGTTAACTCTTTTTTCTTGAATTTTATCGTTTATTCCAATAATTGAGTAATTCACTTTATCATCAACAAGATCTATAAACTGTTTTAAAGATTTAATTGTTCTAAAAGCAACTATCAAAGTTGTATACTTATCATATTTTTTAAAATCAGCAATAGCCATGTGTAAATTATTGTTGTAAAGGACTGTTTCTTTAGCTCTTACGTTAAATATTTTGCTTTTATTCTTTATTTTATTGTCACCAAACACATCTAAATATAGCGATTTACCACAATATATATAGTTCATATCCTTAATTAAATCAAACCCTACTTTAGGATAGTCTCCTGTATTATCATACCAATCCGTTATATCTCTAATAATGTCATTGTAGTTCTCTTTTATTTTTTTATTATCCCAATAAACAACTGCTTTATTACCTAAGTAATCAACTATTGTCTCTGGATTATCTACTAATATAGATATGTATCTTGATAGTTTTTCAACTTCATTGTGATTTTCTAGATTTTCTAAATCTCCATTTATTCTATTAAGAGTTTCTTCACTGAGTGAATTACTTTTAATCAAATCTTCTACTTTATATTTAATCTTATCTAACTCTTTATCACTATAAAAAAACTCATACAAAGGGTAGATTACAGCTTCTTTTGTCTTTATAGTTGATCGTTGAGTGTTAATATCAAAATATCTTATTGAATCAACTTCATCATCAAAAAAGTCAATTCTTAGAGGGTTTTCAGAGTTTAATGGAAAAACATCTAATATTCCACCTCTTAAACTAAATTCTCCTTGTTTTTCAACAGTTAATTCTCTTTTATATCCATAAGCAATTAATTGTTTTGGTAAATTTTCTAAATCTACTATGTCACCTTTTAAAAGCTTTATAATGGCCTTTTCCCATTTTGAAAGTGGTAATTGATACTTAAGTAATCCAGTAGTATTTGTAACAACTATACTTTTTTTATTTTCTATTATTTTTTTAATAGTATTTATTCTTTCATACTTAAATTCTTTACTCATTGCTAGCATTTCAGTTGTAATAAACTCATCTTGGGGATAAAAAGATACTTGATCCTCTTTTAATAGATTTGTTAAACTATCGTATACTTTTTGTGCTTTATAAAGATTTGGAGTAACTATTAATAATGATTCGTCATTTTTGTTAAACAAGTAAATCAACATTAAAAGACTAATATTATCATTTGTATTAGTAATATATAGTTCTTCATTTGCTTTATATTTAGTTAGTAATTCCTTAAAGTAAGGGGTTTTCCCTATGTAATTAAGTATTTTCTTCATAATATCAACTCCACGCACTTATAGCGAATCCCCTAATTTGGTGGGGGTTCGCTTTTTTATAAAGATATCTTAACATAAGGTGAGAATTTAATCAAACAAAAAAGCCCATTGAGGGCTTTAAAGTAATATTTAAAATAGTCCAGCTCCACCGAATATCCATAATAAGATACCGATTAATCCTAATAGACCAAATAATTTAGCGTCACTCTTAGGTTTGTAGATAAAATAAAGTACTATCCCTACAATTGGGATTAAGAAACTAATAATAGCAATGATTATTTTTTTCGTTTGTTTTGACATATATTCATCTCCTTTTTTTATTTAATCTTATCATAACTATAATACTTAGACAAATAAAAAAGCCTAGAAAGGCTTAGATATATTTTTATTAAATGTTTAATCCACTAAATCCCCATAGTAAAATACTTAAAATACCTAGAAACCCAAATAATCTAGCATCTTTTCTAGGAGTATAGAAGAAATATAATAATATTCCAACTACTGGGATAAACAAGCTAACAAGAGCTAATACTAACCTTTTATTTTCTTTTGACATAATCTTCTCCTCGTTTTTTCTTAGTATATCATGTTTTATTATACAAACACAATAAAAAAGCCCTACAGGGCTTAGTTATACTAAATAAATCCTAATCCAACACTTATATATACAAAAATTCCAATAACACCGATAATTCCAAATAGTTTCGCATCTTTTTTAGGTGAATAAACTAAATAAAATCCAATTCCTACTAAAGGAATCATGAAACTAAGTGATGCATATACTACTTTAAACAGTTGTTCCATAATATCACTCCTATCTTAGATTTTATAAAATAAAAACCTTCTTAACCAATAAGAAGGTACTGTCACAATATAAGATACTCAAATATTGCGGTCCAGCTAGCATAGGTTTTCCCTTAGCTCTGAGACTTTGCGTAAACGTATTTCTACGTTGTTGCCCCTAAATATTTATTTTATACTCCTATAATTTAACACACTTATCTTATTAATGATAGACCTTTTATGAGCCTATCAATCATTTATAAAATTAAACCCCTTTAAAGGGCTTGCTTATTAAATAAATCCTGTACCTATACCTATATATACAAAAATCCCGATAATACCAATTATCCCATACATCTTAGCTTCACATTTGTTTTTGTGTAGAAAATACAATGAAATACCCACTAAAGGTATCCCAAAACTTAGTATAGTCCATATGAATCTAACTACATTTCCCATAATATCCCTATCCTCCACGTTTAGTGTACTAATTTTATTATACATTAATCTATTAATCTAACTATAACTTAATTATATTTCGTCATAATATAAGTAAATTCTTTATTATTCTTAAAATCTTCAATAATTTCAGAAATTTTACTATATACAGGATTCATAATTTCTATTTCTTTCTTACTAAAACTACTAAGAACATAGTTTTTTGTTTCTATTACTGGGTTTTTATCAATTCCAACTCTTACTCTTCTAAATTCTTCAGTTTTTAAATGACTAATAATAGATTTAATTCCATTATGTCCTCCAGCACTACCTTTTTCTCTTAATCTCGTTTTACCAAGAGGAAGATCTAAATCATCATAAATTACTAATATATCTTTAATATCAATATCATAATAATCCATAACTGCCTTAATACTTAACCCTGAATTGTTCATAAAAGTATGTGGTTTTAACAATACTAAGTCCCCTATTTTAAGGGATTTACCATTAAATTTACGTTCTTTTTTTAATTTAAGATTATTAGAATCTACGTAATGATCAACACTAATAAACCCGATGTTGTGTTTTGTTTTAGAATACTTTTTACCTGGGTTTCCTAAACCTACAACTAATTTCATCTTATCGCCTCTTTGGTTTAATAACTAAGTGTCTTGCTTGTCCTTCACCTTCAGAAACTGTTTTAACATCACGCCAATCAGAAAGTTTTGTATGAATAATTCTTCTTTCATAAGCGTTCATTGGTTCTAATTTAGCTTCAATTCTTGATCTAGCTACGTCTTTTGCTGTTTTTGTAGCAAGAATTTCTAATTGTCTTTTACGATTTTCCTTATATCCTCCGATATCAACTAACACTATTAATCTTTCATCACTGTATGAATTAACAATATTTCTAATATAGAATTGAATATTTTCTAATGTTTTTCCGTTTTTCCCTATTAACAAAGGATTTTCTGAAGAATTTACATGATAAGAAATTTCTATGTCATTTCTTCTCTTCATTTCTATTTGAACATCAATTTGCATATTTTCAAATAGTTCTACAAGAGTTTTATATCCTACTTCAGCTGGATCAACATTAACAGTTGCCTCAACTAAAAAATTCATTTTAAGTTTTATCATACTTTTCTTCTCAAGTACTTCAATATCAATGAATTCCTTATTAACTCTTAATTCTTTTGATGCGTAATTTAACGCATCTTCTAAATATTTTATTTCAAATTGGAGTTTTTTCATAATAACACCTCTAGAACTTGTCTTTTTGTTGCTTCATTTTTTTAAAATTTCCTCTTCTGTTTAAAAATGTTTGTAAGAATTGATATGCATTACCAACTACCCAGTAAAGCGCTATACCAGCATTTGTTACTGCGATACTTACTAACATAATAACCATGAAATAAGACATCATTTTCATTGTTTTCTCTGATTGTTGAGCTTTTTCTGATTTATACTTTTTGTTCTGTAAATATTCAGGTTTTTTCATTGAATAACGTTGATAGAAGAACATTAATGCACCTACTAATATTGGTAAAATATAGTAAGGATCAGCTTCTGCTAAATTTGGTATCCACAAAAATGAAAAGTCTAAGTCTGAATAATCTTTAATACCATCTACTACTACACCATCTACCATTCCATCACTAAGTGGAATTCTTCTTACTACTTGGTACATAGCGATAAATATTGGCATTTGTAAGAATGGTAATAAACACCCGAATGGGTTAATTCCATACTTTTTATAAATTGCCATTGTTTCTGCTTGCATTTTCTTTTGTGATGTTTCGTCTGATTTACCTTGATATTTTGCTTTTAATTTGTCTAACTCTGGTTGTGCCTGTTGCATATTCATAGTTAATGCATTACTTTTAGCGTAAATTGGCCATCCAGCTGTTCTTACTAAAAGAGTAACTATAATTAATCCTACAAAGTAATATCCACCTGTTGAGTTACTAATCCAGTGTGTAAAGTCAGCAATTTGTTCAACTGTCCATTGAAGCCAACCCCATCCTCCTTCTATACCGATAGGAGATTCGTACACGTTACTTGAACAACCACTTAACATAACTACTAAAATTAGTGTTAAAGCTAATAATTGAATTCTAGTTGAATTTCTCATTCTTTCACCTCAAAATGTTTAATTTTTTAACTAATGATTCTATTAAATCCTTGCTTTCATTAAAACTAAGTAGATTAGCTTTAATTCTAACAACTATAAATAGATCATAATTATCCATAATATCCATTTTTGATATTATTTCTCTTACTTGTCTTTTAATTTTGTTTCTATAAACGGCATTACCGTACTTCTTAGAAACACTTACAGCAAAACGAAAATGAGTATTTTCATGGTTTTTATGCTTGTATATAACAAAGTGTCCATTTGCTTTACTTTGTTTCATTCTCATTATCTTTTCTATCTCACTGCTTTTCTTAACTCGGTATTCTTTTTTCATAAAATCACCTACTAAAATAAAAATCACCTAAAAAAGTATTATATTTTTCAGGTGAGTTCAAGTTTATATATAATATTAGTTTTGCGAAAGCTTCAGTCTATTCGTCTGAAACAGTTAATTTCTTGCGCCCTTTTAAGCGTCTTCTTGCAAGTACTCTTCTTCCAGTGGCAGAAGCCATTCTAGACATGAATCCGTGAGTCTTTGCTCTCTTACGTTTATTTGGTTGATATGTTCTTTTTGGCATATTCAACACCTCCTACATCTAATGTAAAAAACCATGCTATACAATTATATATGCGAAAAACTGAAGTGTCAATAGTAATGTTTAAAAAATATATTTATAGTAAAAAAATAAAAAGTTTTCCACACTGTTTTCTAAATTGATTTTGTAGTCTGGAGTGCATAATTTGTGCATATGGGTATAATGTGGATTGAACTAATGTGGAAATGTTGATATCACATGTTAGCACTCTAGTTAAGCCATTAATATCGTTGTGGATAAAGTGTAAAACCGTTTACACAAAAATAATTATCCACATTTTTAGTGGAAATCTTTTTATTTTATACACATTCGTTTTATGGTATATTTTTTACGGATAGCGAGAGGTGAAATACATGGAAAATTACAACAAAATATGGGATGAAATTAAAAATGAGTTGGAAAACGACTTAGATGAAGTAGTATTTGCTGATATATTTGATCCAGTAAACACTGTTTTTAAGGTTGTTAATAATTATATATATATAGTTGCTCCAAATGATTTCGTAAAAAAGAGAATAGAGATGCTTTATTTACAAAAACTAGATAGATATTTAGAATTTAAGTTTGAAGATGTACATAAGTTTAGAATTATGACTGAAGAACAAGCTAATAGAGAGTTATCTGATTCAAAAGAGTTTTCAATTACTAATTCAGAACCTGACTTAAAAAACAAGTACCTTCAAGGAAATTTAAATGCTAGTTATAATTTTGATAGTTTTGTTGTTGGTAATTCTAATAGATTGGCTTATACAAGCGCAATTAAGGTTGCAGACCAACCTGGTGTTGTAGCAAATCCTCTATATATTTTTGGTGATGTAGGACTTGGTAAAACACATTTAATGCAATGTGTTGGTAATTATATATTAGAAGGCGACATGAATAAAAAAGTATTATATGTTAAAACAGATCAGTTTGTTGAAGAATATGTTAGATCTGCTAGTAAAAAGAAGTTTGATGAATTTAGCTTGAAATACCGCGATGTAGACGTTTTATTAATAGATGATATTCAATTTTTAGCAAAAAAAGAGAAGTCTCAAATTGAGTTTTTTAAATTGTTTGAAACATTACATGGTACTCAAAAACAAATTGTAATTACATCAGATAGATCAGCAAGTGAATTAAAAGACATTATGTCTCGTTTAACATCTCGTTTTGAATGGGGTGTAACAGTTGATATAAATCGTCCAGATTTAGAACACAGAATCAAAATATTAAAGAAAAAATTAATGGCTGAAACATCGGATTCTTCAATGATTCCAACTGAAGTTATTGAATACATTGCAAGTGTCTTTGATAACAACGTAAGAGAGTTAGAAGGAGCATTAAAAAGAGTGTTATTTTATTGTACTGCATTTAATTTAGATTTTAATGTTAAAAATGCAGAGTTAGCACTGGAAAGTCTCGTTAAACCGCGCTCTAACGATAAATTCTTAAACGAAAACAAAATTAAAAATGTGTTAAGTTTAGTTAGTGATTATTATAGGATATCTACTATCGATTTAATATCAAAAAAACGTACTACAAAATATGTTTTTCCAAGACAAATAGCAATGTATCTAATAAAAACTATTTATGATTTACCTTATAAAAAAATAGGTGCATATTTTAATAACCGTGATCATTCAACTGTAATGCATTCAGTAGAAAAAATTACTAACGAAATTGAAATGGATAGAAATGTTAAAAATGATGTGGAAAAATTAAAGGTAAAATGTGGAGAAAACTAAAAATAAATATGCTTTAAACCTAATTATATGGTATAATATGTGGTAGTTTTAAAAAGTTTCCACATTTCCACACGACACTAATAATAATAATAAATATAAAGATAAATTATATAGGGGTGATTTTATGAATTTTCAAATCAATAAAGACATTTTGCTTAATAGTTTGATTACAGCTCAAAAAGCATTATCAAACAAAACACCTAATCCTGCTTTACAAGGAATAAAATTAGAAGTAATGAGTGATCATTTAATTATTACTACTAGTAATTCTGACATTGCTATTAAATTAGTAGTTAAAGATAATAATTTAAATATTAAAGAGCAAGGTTCAGTTTTAATTCCAGGGAAATATTTTATTGAAATTATAAGAAAACTTGATGGTCTCAAAGTTTCTTTATCTTTAGTTGCGGACAATATGTTAAGAATTGAGGCGGATAGATCTGATATTACGTTAAATATGATGGATTTAGATGATTATCCAGAGTTAGAGTTTAGTGAAAAAGTAAAATCGATTAAAATTAATGTTAGGACTTTAAAAACTATTATTAGACAAACAGCATTTGCTACTTCTTCAATAGAAAACAGACCAATATTAACAGGTGTAAATTTTAAAATTGATGGAAATAAATTAACTGCTATCGCAACAGATAGTTATAGATTAAGTCAAAAAATTATTGAGTTAAACGAAGTATACGAGCCGTTAAATATAATAATACCAGGTAAAAGTTTAGATGAATTAATAAAGATATTAGATAATAATAACGATATTGTTGAATTACATTTTGATCATTCTAAAATTTTATTCAAATATGGAAATATATTATTCCAATCAAGATTGTTAGAAGGAAATTATCCAGAAACTTCAAAATTAGTTCCTACAGAATTTCCAATTGTTATTAAATTTAACAAAGAAAATTTATCAACAGCTATCGAAAGAGCAAGTTTATTATCTAGTAGAGATGGAAATAACTCGATTGTTAAATTAAATTTAAAATCAGATAATATTGTTGAAATCACTTCAAATAGCCCTGAAATAGGTAAAGTATTAGAAGAAGTGTATCCAGTTGATGAAATTGTTGGTACTACAATTAAAATAGCTTTTAGTTCAAAATATATACTAGAAGCATTAAAAATATTCAATTCAAGTGAAGTATCAATTAACTTTACTGGTGAAATAAGACCATTTATTATTAAAGGTGCTTACGATGAAGATATGATTCAATTAATCTTACCAGTTAGAACCGAATAAAAACAAAGTCCTTGTGGGCTTTTTTTTTACGTTTTTTACCCTGTTTTTCCTTGTATATTTTATCTATTTATTATATACTATATATAAATAATAATATATATGAAAGAAAAGTGATATTTATGGAGAAGATAAAAATCAATAGTGAATACATTACTTTAGGACAGTTTTTAAAGTATGCAAATATAGTGTCTTCAGGTGGTATGGTGAAGGCCGTTTTACAAGACACAAAAATTCATGTAAATGATATTTTAGAAGCAAGAAGAGGAAAAAAACTATATCCAGGTGACAAAATCGTTGTCAAAGGTATTGGAGATTATAGGATTGGTAGTTAAATGAATGTAAAAAGCCTTAATTTAAGAAGTTTTAGGAATTATGAAACATTCTCTTCTACTTTCAGTGATTCAACAAATATATTCATTGGAAAAAACGCACAAGGTAAAACAAGTATATTAGAATCACTCTATGTTTTGGGTTTAACTAAATCACACAAGATAAACAAAGAGAGAGATTTGATTAGAATTGGCGCTGAGTACGCAAAAATCAATGCTCTAATCAATTTAAATAGTAAAGATATAGAATTAGATATAGTAGTATCAAAAGCCGGTAAAAAGGCAAAATACAACCAAATAGAATTAGAGAGATTAAGTGATTATATAGGAATTTTAAATGTAGTCATGTTTGCACCTGAAGATTTGGATTTAATCAAAGGAAATCCCCAAATTAGGCGGAAATTTCTAGATTTGGAGTTAGGGCAAATATCAAAAGAATACTTATATAATTTACAAAACTATCGTAAAGTACTAAAACAAAGAAATGATTTACTTAAAGCGATACAATCTAAAAAAGATAAAGATTTAATGTTGTTAGATATAATTACAGATCAATTAGTTGGATTTATGGAGAAAATAGTGAAACAAAGACAAGAGTTTATTGACATTGTTAAAAATCACGCTAATAGAATCTATAAAAAAATATCAAATTCAGAAGATAATTTTGATGTTAAGTACTTACCTAGTATAAAAAATGAATTTAAAAAAGAATTATCTAGTAAGTATCAATACGATATTATTACAGGAACAACAAATTTAGGAGTGCACAGAGATGATATTGAGTTTTTTATTAATAATATTCCAATAAAAACACATGGATCTCAAGGAGAAATGAGAACAGCGGTATTATCAATTAAATTAGCTTTGATTGATTTTATACATCAATTTAGGGATGATTACCCTATATTACTGTTGGATGATGTACTAAGTGAGCTTGATAAAGATAGGCAAAACAACTTACTTGACTATATTAAAGATAAAACACAAACATTTATTACTTCAACAGATATAAATGAAATTAATATTAAAAAGATTCGAAAATATAAATTATTTACAATAGAAAACGGAACTATTAAGGAGAGTGACATATATGAATGACAATTATGATTCAAGTAATATTCAAATTTTAGAGGGACTCGAGGCTGTTAAGAAACGCCCAGGTATGTATATTGGGACAACAGGACCTAGAGGATTACACCATTTGGTGTGGGAAATAGTTGATAATTCAATAGATGAGGCATTAGCTGGAGTAGCTACTCATATTATTGTTGAAATATTACCAGAGAACATTATTAGAGTTGAAGATGATGGTAGGGGTATTCCAGTGG
>LGVF01651677.1_pt1 | contig 17560 bp, 17 predicted proteins | sample 469901 | NCBI WGS metagenome assembly LGVF01 (sample SAMN03893561, study PRJNA290197) | marine sediment metagenome | material: sediment; isolation source: combined push core samples #3730, #5133, and #5579 collected at Hydrate Ridge | place: Pacific Ocean: Hydrate Ridge
CTTCTACCATTGAAAAATCAGGATGTTCTATAGCGATATGAAGTGGTGTTAAACTATACTGTGTTTTAGAATATGGATTTACTCCAATCTCAATTAAATATTTAACAATATCAACAGTCGAGTAAAGTGCAGCATAATGTAATGTAGAATGTTTTCTTATATCAAGTGAATTTATAATTGCTCCTTGCGAAATAAGATATTTAACAGCTTTGATTTTTTTACTTCTAACAGCGTTTTGCACTACAGAAGCATGAAACTCATCAGTTAAATAAATGTCAGCGTGGTTAGCTAATAATAGTTCTAAAACTGCAACGCTACCCTTGAAGCTTCCTTTGTGAAGTGGTGTTTCTTTTTTTAAGTTAGGAAAATTAGGATCAGCACCAAATTTCAGTAGTAATTCAACGATATTACCACTTCCCATAAAAGCAGCAATATGAAGAGGTGTATCTAAATATTTATCACCGACATTAGGATTCACTCCTAGCTCTAGTAATAATTCCAAAGAAAAAAGCGCTTTATTTCTAGTAGCTAAGTGTAATAACGATTGATGTCTATCATCAAAAACATTAATGTCTTCCCCTGATTTGTAATATTTTACGATATACTTAGTATCATTAGTTAAAGCAGCAATAAATATGGATTTACTATTTCCTAGACCCTGTTTTAAATACTTATCAAAATTCATAGCTTCACCTCCAAACTTCTATATAAAAAAAGTATCATATAAGTAAAAAAAATACCACAATAATTGTGATATTTTTTTTAATTGTGTCAATAAATTATCTAACTGCTTCTTTTAAAACTTTACCAGCTTTGAAAGCAGGTGATTTTTGCGCAGGAATATGAATTTTTTCGTTAGTTCTTGGGTTGTGCCCAACTCTTTCTTTTCTGTCTCTTACTTCAAAAGTACCAAATCCTGTTAATACTACTTTTTCCCCTGATACTAAAGATTCTTGGATAGCAGCTAATGTAGAATTTAATGCAGTTTCAGAATCTTTTTTTGTTAATCCAGAAACTTCTGCAATTCTTGAAATTAATTCTGTTTTGTTCATAACTTTACCTCCTCTTTATTTTTTTTCTATCTTAATTATAGCAATTAAACGGCTTTATTGCAAGACATTTCCGTATTTGTTAAATAAAACCACAAATTTTGTAAAATTTGTGGTCAATATAAGTATATGGCTATATATCTTGATTAAAGCCTTTTCATTTGAATGTTCATTCATATGATGGTCCTAAATCTCTTTTTTCTTACTTCTTTCGAAAAGTGACTTTAACGCTATTTCTGGGTCCATATCATTAAATAACACATAATATATCGCCTTAATAATCGGTAAATCTAAATCATGAAAAATGGCGTACTTATAGGCTGCTTCACATGTTCTGATACCTTCGACTACCATTGTCATTGAGTTAAGTGTTTCTTTCAAGTCTTTTCCGTGACCAATCTTAAATCCTGCTTGGTAGTTACGAGAATGCGGACTTGTACAAGTAACGACCAAATCCCCTATTCCTGTAAGCCCAAATAAGCTTAAAGTGTCAGCTCCGTAATTTTCATAAAATTTTTGCATTTCTACTAATCCACGTGTAATAAGTGCCGCTCTAGCATTATCTCCTAACCCTTTTCCGGCAATTAATCCACTTGCAAGGGCAAAAATATTTTTAAGTGCTCCACCTAATTCTGCACCTTTTAAATCGGTTGAAGAATAGACTCTAAAGTAATCATTATTATGAAAAAGTTTTTGAGCAAAAAGAGCGTTTTTTTCATCTTCACTTGCGCACGTTACAGCAGTTGTCATATTACGAATAACTTCTTCAGCGTGAGAAGGTCCACTCAGTGCAACAAACCCTTTTAAATATTTTTTAGGAACCATTTCTTCGAAAATTTCTGAAACACGTAAAAACGTTTCAGGTTCGATCCCTTTTGCAGCGTTTATAAACAGTTTAGGTTCCTTTAAAATTTGGACTACATCTTTTAAGGCAAATCTTAAAACTTTTGTCGGCACAACAAATAAAATTGTATCACTGAAGTTAATTGCCTCTGATAGAATATTTGTCGCTACTATATCTTTAGGAATATCTTCATTAAGTTGATAACTTATATGAAGTTTATTTATTTTATCTACAATTTTAGGATTTATATCATAAACTAGCACTTGATGTTCATTATTACTTAGAACACTTGATAGTGCAAGACCCCAAGATCCACCACCAATAACAGCTACTTTCATCTAATCACGCTTTCTTAATATTATTTTGATAGGTGTTCCTTCAAAATTAAATGATTCACGTAAACGATTCTGTAAGTATCTTTGATAACTAAAGTGCATTACATTTTCATCATTAACAAATAAAACAAATGTTGGTGGTTTAGCGGCAACTTGTGTTGCATAAAACACTTTTACTTTACCTTGGTTATGGTTTTTCGGAGGATTAACGTAAAATGCGTCTAAAATAACATCGTTTAACACACTTGTTTGAACACGACGATTATAGTTTTTAAATATCGCTTGAATATGAGGGAATAGTGTATTAACTCGTTGTTTTGTTAAAGCGCTTAAGAAAATAATTGGGGCGTATGTAATAAATTGAAAATGAGATCTAATTTCTTTTTCCCAACGACCCATTGTTTTGGTATCTTTTTCAACTGTGTCCCATTTATTAACAACAATCATTACTGCTTTTCCAGCATCGACTGCGTATCCTGCGATTTTTTTATCTTGTTCTCTTATTCCTGTTTCAGCATCGATTAAAATCAAACTGATATCACTTCTGTCAATTGCGCTTAATGCTCTTAAAACACTATATTTTTCAGCATTTTCATAAACTTTTCCTCTTTTGCGAAGTCCGGCGGTATCTATTACTACATAGTCTTGATCATCATAAGTAAATAAACTATCTATTGAATCCCGAGTTGTTCCACTTATTTCTGAAACTATAACTCTTTTTTCTCCTAATAGTGCATTTGTTAATGACGATTTCCCGACGTTTGGACGTCCAATTAAACATAGTTTTATTCGATCTTCCTCATAAGTAATATCGTCGATATGAGGTAATTTATGAACGATACTATCTAATAAATCACCAATTCCAACTCCATGAAGTGAACTTACGGGAATAGGTTCTCCCAGTCCAAGACTATAAAACTCATACATTGTATCAGTTAAATTAATATCATCAGCTTTGTTTAAAGCAATAACAACTGGTTTTTGTGATTTATATAACATTCTTGCGATATATAAATCATCATCAGTTATTCCACTTCTGATATCACAAAGAAGAACGATTAAGTCTGCTTCTTCAATCGCGATTTCTGTTTGTGATTTTATTTCATGAATAAAAGGAGCATCGTTAAAGTCGATACCCCCGGTGTCAATTATATTAAATTCTTTTGTTAACCATTCTGCTTTTGAATAAATACGGTCTCTTGTGATTCCTGGTTGATCATCAGTTATTGATAATCGTGATCCGATAATTCTATTAAACAGTGTTGATTTTCCAACATTTGGTCTTCCAACGATTGCGACAGTTGGTAACATATGACCACTTCCTTTTACTTAAACTCGTCAAATTTATCTTTAAATAAATCTCCTAATGTTTGTGTTTTTACTTTTTCTTCTGTTTCTTTATATTTACTAAAGATAGCTCTTTCTTTTTGTTCTAATAGAGCTTTCATGCTGATTTTCATACGCCATTGTCTTTTATCTACTTCTAATATTACAGCGTTAATAACGTCATCAACTTTTAAAGCATCCCCAACAGAATTAATTCTTTCAGAACTAATTTCTTGAATTGGTAAAAATGCTTTTACACCTTGTACTTTTACTAAAGCACCACGTGTTTGAATTTCTTCTACTGTTCCACTTACTTCTTCGTTTACACGAACTGAAACATCGTTCCAAGGATTATAATCTAAATGTTTTTTACTTAAACTCATACGTTTTTTCTGAACATCTAGACTTAATATTTTCAATTTTAATTTGTCGTTAACTTCTACTGTACCAGCTAAGTTTTCGCGAGGGTTCCATGAATAATCTTTACTGTTAATTATTCCTACAACGTCTCTTTCAACTTCAACTAACATACCAGTAGCCATTTTACGGACGATTTTACCTTCAACTTCATCTCCAACTTTATGCTCTTCAGCAAAAATATCCCATGGAGCTTTTTGAAGTCTTTTTGTACTAAGTCCTAATTTATTTTTTTCTTTAGAAATGATTTCAACTGTTACTTTATCATTTTCTTTTAAAACATCACTAGCTTTGTTTATACGATGATGACTGATTTCACTACGATGTAGTAATCCTTCATTAGCACCAATTTTAACAAAAGCTCCAAAATCAAGGACACGAGTTACAACACCTTCGTGTTTGTCTCCTACTTGTAATGTTTCAAATTCAACTTTCTTAGCTTTTTTAATATCCTCAATTAATACTAATTTTCTAGAAACAACAATACGTCTTTCATCATTTTCAATAACTTTACACGTTAGTGTTTTTCCTTTGAAATCTTCAGGATCAATTTGTTTTATATCAATATGAGAGATTGGCATAAAAACTTCAACGTCCATATATCTTAAAAGTAATCCCCCACGAGTTACTTTTGTAACTTTTGCTTCGATTTTTTCGTTGTGTTTTGTTTCCTCGTCAAATTTTCCACGATTTTCTTCACGCAACATATCCATTCTTGATAATAAAATACTTTGGTTGTCATGATCAATTTTTGTTACTCTGAATTTTAGTATTTCTCCTTCTTTGACAACTTCTTTACAAGAGTCAATCGGAGTTAAACTCAACCCATTTTTATAGATTTTACCATCGGCAAAAGCTTGAATATCAACATAGCATACGTCGTCTGTCACTTGGAAGACTGTCCCTTCAACAATTTTTCCAATTTTGACATTGTTCATTTTAAATTCCACTGTTCTCTACCTCTCTTATTCTTAAAGTAATTAAAGAAACTACCTCGTCTATTGTTAGATGTGACGTATCAATTATGATAGCGTCATCAGCCGGTTTTAAAGGGCTGTGTACTCGTGTTGTATCGAGATAATCCCTTCGTGCTATTTCTGTTCTTAGTAAATTTATATCACTTTTTATTTCTCGTTCTAAATTATCTTTGTGTCTTCTTTCAGCTCTTTCATCAATTGAAGCTGTTAAAAAGAATTTAAAGTTTGCGTTTGGTAATACTTTGTAGCCGATATCACGGCCATCCATTACTACGTTTTCATTTTTAGCCATCAATTGTTGAATGCTAACAAGTTTCTCTCTAACACTTAAATATGAAGATACTTGGGAAACATTATTTGATACATCATTATTTCTGACTCTTTGACTAACGTTAATACCATCCATAAAGAGATTTTCTTTTTTAAATTTAAAGTTGGTTTTATATATGAAATCAAATTCTGTTTCAATATTGATATCAATATTTTTTTCAATTGCTTTCAAAGTGATTGCTCGGTACATTGCACCGGTATCAATATAAGTATAACTTAATTCTTTGGCAAGCAGTTTTGCAATTGTGCTTTTCCCAGCACCAGCGGGGCCATCAACAGCAATTTGAATGTATTTCATATTTTCACCTCTTTACAGCCATTTTTTATTATAACAAAATTTCTAGAAATTACACACTTATTTTACTTCTTTTGTCATTTCTTTTAATTGTTTTATTTCATATGGTTTTAATCTTCTTACTTCCCCTGTTTTTAAGTTATCGAGTGTAATTACTCCAAATCTAACTCTTTTAAGTTTTAAAACAGGATGATTCACTGCTTCAAACATTTTTTTTACTTGGTGATATTTTCCTTCTTTTATAATAATAGTTGCGAATGATGTTTCATTTTTCTTATTATATTCAACATCTTTGATAATCGCTTTTTTCGTGATATATCCTTCCATTTTAACACCACGTGATAATAATAGAGATTCTTCTTTTCGTAAAAATCCCTTCATTTTTACACGGTATTCTTTTTCAACTTTATGTTTTGGCGAAGTCATTAAATTAGTAAATTCACCGTCATTTGTCATTAGTAAAACACCAGAAGTATCATAATCTAGTCTTCCTACAGGATAAACACGTTTTTCTGAGGGAACTAAATCAGTTACCTTATTTCGTTCGAATTCATCGCTTGTAGTTGACACATATCCTTCTGGTTTATATAAAACATAATAAACTTTTTCTTCTTTAGATATCGTTTTTCCGTTAACCATTACAACGTCTTTACTTGATACTTTCGTCCCTAATTCTTTAACGACAATACCATTAATTTTCACTTTTCCTTCTGTGATTAGTTGTTCTGCTTTACGTCTTGAACAGTATCCACTATTCGCTATAACTTTTTGTACTCGTTCCATTTTTTCCACCTCGTTACAAGATAAAAAGAGGTTCCCCTCTTCTTATTGTCAAATAAGTTCTTCAATTGTTAGATGAACATAACTAATTCTACGTTCTTTAATATCTTTAACAACAAACCTAAGTGATATTCTAATTGGTTCATCATCGTCGTGTTCATAATTAATTATTTCCTGAATAAACGTATATCCATCATCAACCTCAGGGATATCTTCAAACATTTCATAAAGCCATCCTGCTAGATTACTATACTGTGATTTTGGAGGGTTACCGATTCCTAATTCTTCAAATAAATCTTCTAAATCAATTTCAGCGTTAACTCCATATTTATTTTCTTTAATTTGTTGGATAAATTCATCGTCAATTTCATCATGTTCGTCGTATATTTCTCCAACTAATTCTTCTAAAGCATCTTCCATTGTAACAATTCCACTTGTACCACCATATTCACCACTTACTACTGCCATATGAGTATTTTCGCGTTGTAATATTTCAATAAAGGTATCAACTTTCATTGATTTTGATACGAACATTGGTTTTTTCATTAAATCACGAATTACAATTTTTTCGTCTTTAATAAGTTTTGTAAATAAGTCTCTTTCATGAAGTATTCCAATTACGTTATCTCTTGTTTCTTCAAATATTGGAATACGTGAAAATTGATTTTCAAAAAACATCTTCTTAATATCTTCTAAATCCTCATCAACTTCAATTCCAATCATATCAACTCGTGGAGTCATAATATCATAAACTAATTTTTCACTTAAATCCAGAACACTTTGCAGCATCTCTGCTTCATCTTCATCAATCGATCCTTCTTCTTCCATCGTATCGATAATTGTTTCAAGTTCATCACCTGTAACAGAGACTTGTACTTCATTATTTTCTTTAACCATCCAGCTTTTTATTTTTATAAATATCCACGTTACTGGCGTTAAAATATAAATAAGTCCGTATAGTACTCTACTTAGTAATAAAGCTAATTTTTCAGCATTATTTTTAGCAAAACTCTTTGGCACGATCTCTCCAAATATTAGAATAATTGTTGTCATAACAAAAGTATTTACTAAATTAACCGCAGTTTCATTATTAACAAAAATACTTGAAAAGAAACTAACGCTTACTGTTGCTAAAGCAATATTAGCTAAGTTATTTCCTACTAAAATAGTCGTTAGTGTTTTATCAAAGTTTTCTGTAATCCATAAAGCCTTTTTACTACCTTTTTTACTATCTTCTATAAATGTTTTTAACCTTATAATATTTACAGAAGAAAACACCGTTTCACTCATTGAGAAAAACGCAGAAATAAATAGTAAAATAATCATTAAAATTACTAAATTATAGGATACATCTCCTATACTAAGTAACACCGTGGCGGAATAATCCAATTTACCTCACATCCTTAAGCTCTTGTATCATATTTCCCAGTATTTGTATTGATAACGACTTTATCGCCTCTGTTTACAAATAAAGGAACTTGTAGTTTAAATCCAGTTTCAACTATACAATCTTTTGTTGCGGTTTGAGCTGTGTTTCCTTTTACTGCAGGATCAGCTTCTGTAACTTCTAATGTTACTTTTTCCGCAATATCTACTCCCAAAATTTCACCTTCGAAGCTAACAACATTAACTTCCATACCTTCAATAATAAAATTTAATTGATATTCTATTTGCTTTTTAGTAATTTCTATTTGTTCATAAGTTTCATTATTCATAAATACATGAATATCACCCATAGCATATAAATAGGCCATTTTATCTTTATCAATATGTGCTGTAGCTACTTTTTCACCTGCACGCCAAGTTTTATCAATAACTGCTCCTGAACGTAAATTACGCAATTTACTTCTAACAAAAGCACTACCTTTTCCCGGCTTAACATGTTGGAATTCAATAACACCCCATAAGTTGCCATCGCTTTGAATTGTGATACCTGTTTTAAAATCATTTGTAGTAATCATTTATACTCACTCCTAATCATAGATAATATTATAATAAAAAAAGATGTATTTGTCTACAAAATCCCATAAATCTTTCATATATATTTATTATTTAATATTAATACTATCTAAATTAAACAGTTTGACATATCTATTGAACAAGATTATAATCATTTGTGAGGAGTGATTTTATGAGTGGATTTAGTATAGCAATCGCAATCATAGCAGGACTTGCTTTAGGATGGCTTATGGTTAGAAATAATAATGTTGATTTCTCAAAAATCCATATTATTAATCGAAATGACTTTATAAATAATATGCGAAAAGGTCAATTAATCGATATTCGTAAAAAAGAAGCCTATCAACAAGATAAAATAAAAGGTGCAAGAAACTTTAGAATGAGCGACTTAACTTCTAAATATAGCAAGTTAAGAAGAGATCAATCAATTTACTTATATTGTTCTAATGGTAAAAAAAGTAAAAGAGCAGCTAAAAAATTAATTCGTAATAATTCATCAGATGTTTATATCTTAGAAGGTGGAATTAAAGCTTACAATAATTTTAATTAAAAAAATGCACAAAATTTTGTGCATTTTTTATTTCTAATAATATGCAATATATCCGTCACACCTAGTTTCAGTTCCTGCGATATAATGATTTTCCTCTTTTAAGATTATTTGTCCTCTTCCAAATCCACCACTATTCAAATCAATTTTTATTTGATGTCCTTTTTCTTTAAGTTTCTTAATTACATACTCATCAAAACTATTTTCTAACGCTACTTTCAGTCCATCATCCCATCTAAATCTAGGAGCATCAAGTGCACTTTGAGGATTCATTTTAAAATCTATTAGATTCATAACAACTTGAATATGTCCTTGAGGTTGCATAAATCCTCCCATCACACCAAAAGGTCCAACTGCTTTGTTGTCCTTCATAATAAATCCCGGAATAATTGTATGGTAAGTTTTCTTTCTTGGCATCAAACAGTTATGATGATTTTTATCTAAACTAAATGTATGACCTCTATTTTGCATAGCAATACCTGTACCGTCTATCATAATTCCACTACCAAATCCCATATAATTACTTTGAATAAATGAAACCATGTTTCCATCTTTATCTGCTGTTGCTAAATATACTGTACCAGCTTTTTTGTAATCTATTGGACTATGAAGTAAAGCTTTACTAGTTAAGTCTTTCTGACGCAATTTAACGTATTCATCACTTAACAAAAATTCTTTGTTAATCTTCATGAATTTCTCATCAGTAACATACTCCAATGTATCGCTAAAAGCTATTTTTATAGCCTCTATTTGTTGATGCAAGGTTTCTACTTCCCCTTGGATAAAATCATTCTTTTTTAAAAGATTTAATGCCATCAATGCTGTAATTCCTTGTCCGTTAGGAGGAATCTCACAAATATCATACCCTTTATAATCAACACTTATCGGATTAACAAACTCACTATCATATTCTGATAAATCAGTTGCATCAATATAACCATTATATTTCCCCATAAATGATACAATCTTTTTCGCCAAATCCCCGTTGTAAAAACTATCAGCATTTGTTTTACCAATTTCTTCTAATGTAGAAGCATGATATTCACTTTTAAAATAGTCTCCTGCTTTATAAGACACTCCCTCTTTTGTAAATACTTTGAAGAAATGATCAAATTCACTTGTTTTATTTACTTTTTTATAATAATTTAAAGCTCTTTCAAAATTTTGGCCAACCGTATTACCTAATATGAATCCATTTCTAGCAAGATTTATCGCAGGTGTTAATACTTCTAATAAAGATAAATTACCCCACTTCTCTACTAAAGCAGCCCAGCCTTTTGGCGTTCCTGGAACTGTTATAGGAATTACTCCACCTACTGGCATTTTCTCATATCCTAGTTCCTTCACTTTTTGAATACTAATATTTCTTGAACTATACCCACTACTATTCATCCCATATAGTTTTTCTTTATAATATACAAGAGCAAAACAATCACTACCGATACCGTTGCTCGTTGGTTCAACAACAGTTAAAGCAGCAGCTGTAGCAACAGCTGCGTCAATGGCATTTCCACCCTTTTTCAATATCTCTAAGCCTGCTCGCGAAGCTAAACCTTCACTTGTAGCCACAACACCATTTTTAGCATATACACATTGCTTATTACTTTTAAACAGATTATTCATAAGAATCACTCCCATTGGTTTAATTATAACACAGCATATAAGTTTTATTTTTACTGATATTTTCTTATAATGAATATATACAATTAAAGAAATTTTAGAGGTGATATAAGAATGAGTAATTATCCAATAGTAAAAGCATGTTTATTAGGTAGTTCAAGTGCGTTAGGATTAAATTGGATTTATGATCCTGAGTTATTATTAGAACATTCAAAGAATCATGAAATGATTTTTGAAGAGATTGACCATAGTCTATATAAAGAGGCGAAAATCAGTTATGACGTTTATCCAACTCACCAAATAGGAGATTTAGATTTTTTAGGTGAAGTCCTGTATTTATTCCATATGTATTTAGAATACGAGAAAGAGTTGTCATTATCTAGATGGCGCAAAGTATTCTACGAATATTTTAGAGAAGATTACGAATATAATGGATATATTGAATCATATGGAAAAGATTTTTTAAAGCAATATAAAAATGAACAAATTGATAATTTACAAGAAAAGATATTTACTGACTATATTGATAAAGAGTTGGTAGGATTAATTTTTATTTTAGTTTTTTATAATAGTGACAGATCATCAAATAAAATAGTCGACGCCTTAAATTACGCAAAAACATTAACTAGTTTTTCAAATATAAAACAATTGACAATAATGTTAAATAATCTATTATCTGAACTTGAAAAAGGCACTATGAAACTAGAAGCTCTTAAAAAAGTAATTGCTGATTCCCCAGCAGAATACCATGAAGCATTAAATATATCTCTAACCGATATTGAATCAAGTAGTTTCATCAAAAACTACAGCGGTCTTGGTTGTAGTATAAAAATGTCTTTACCTTTAGTATTTTTCATTATTGCTCATTCGAAAAATTGGGAGGAAGCACTTAAGCTGAATACAACATTAGGTGGCGCGAGTTCAGCTAGAGGTATATTTATCAGTGCTATATTCAGTATAATTTCTGGTATCCCCGAAACATATTTAAGTAAATTAAAATACAACATTTAAAAAGAAGATTTCAATTTGAAATCTTCTTTTTTTTAGAATAATTTTAGTTGATTGTGTTTACTTGGAAATTCACTTAAATATGTAAATACTTCATTAATATCAATCATAATATTATGCTGTTTGCATGTCTTTATTACGTAGTTCATAAGCTTTTTTGAATTAGGAGAACCTATTTCGTAATCATTACGGTATTTTTTAATGTATTGTTGTTTTAAACCAGGAAAATGTTCATCTAATTTTTTATAGTAGTATTCTCGATTTCCTTCCCTTAATGTAAGTCCAATTCCAAAACAAATGATTCCTTTTACTTCTGCTTTTATACAGTAATCTAGTATTCCTTTTATATTTTCATAAGAATCATTTATGTGAGGCAATATAGGTGACATCCAAACAACTGTGGGAATATTATGCTCTTTAAACACTTGTAATGCTTCAAAACGTTCTTTGGTAGTTGAGACATTTGGTTCTAGTATTTTGCATAGTTTCTCGTCATAAGTTGTTAGCGTCATTTGAATTACCGCTTTTGATCTTTTATTTATCTTTTTAAAAAGATCTAAATCTCTTAAAATGGTATTAGATTTTGTTATTACAGTTACACCAAAGCCATATTTATATATTACTTCTAGTGATTTTTTTGTCATCTCTAATTTCTTTTCAAGAGGGATATAAGGATCAGTCATAGATCCGGTCCCAATCATACATTTTTTTCTTTTTTTCATCAACGCTTGTTCTAGTAATAGAATGGCGTTTTCTTTTACTTCAATATCTTCAAAATCATGATTTATTTGATAACATTTACTTCTTGAATCACAATAAATACAACCATGAGAACATCCTCGGTAAATATTCATTGAGTTTCTAGCAGATAAAATACCTTTTGCTAATGTAAAATGCATATATTACCTCCTTTAAAACTTATATCAATCCAATTACTGTTACATATCTTATAATTATTGTTCGATTATTAGATTCGTCTGTAACTGTATACATAATTGTGTAACTCCCTACTTGGTTAACATCAAGATCACTAGTAGTGACAACAAGTAAATCTGCTGAATAATTATCAACTGCTGTAACACCTGAATCGGTATGTTCGCTACCTAAAACAATCGTATCAATTCCAGGATTCAATGTTACTACTGGTTTAACATCATCAATAACTTTAACGATTCTTAAACATTGATACGAATATTCATCAATTGTTTTCAAATAAGTTATTTCGTATTCACCAATCTCATCGATATCGAGATTATCTAATGAAACATCCATTGTATATTTTGCTTCATTCAAATATAGGAAGCATCCACCATCAATAAATTCTTCTCCTACAGATATTATATCTTTTCCAGGATTAAGTTCTATACTATATTCATTAGGAACGTTACAGGCTGATAACAAAAATAATAACGATAGAGTTATAATTATCTTTTTCATAGGTATAAACCCTTTCTATTATCAAAGTAGTGTAATTCTATTTGGTATTCTTCTAGTACGAATATATATGTTTTAAATTCATATGTTTCTTCATTAATTTCAGTTGAATAAATTATTTCATATGTTCCTGGTGTTGTCATATCAACATTTGAAGTATCAACACTAATATCATAATCATCATTAATTGAACAATCGGGAATATGTAGTATATCTCCGACTTTATAAGTATGAAATGATGCATCACACGTAAAATCAACTGAAAGGATATCTTCTCTTTCAATAACATTAATGAATCGTTTTAAAACGATGGTATTTCCTGAAGCATCTTTAACATTATAAATCATTAAGTATTCACCTGGAGTATTTATATCTAAATCGCTCACCACTTCAACTGTCGTACGATCAAAATAATTATCATAAGCAGTTACTGAGCCATCAATATGTTCTTGTCCAACATAAATCGTATCAAGTCCGATGTACAATTCAGCTGTAGGATTTGTTGTATCTTGAACATATATATATCTAATAACAACGTCACTTTTATTTCCTGCATCATCGCTTATTTGATAGTATACTTGATAAACCGATACATAATCATTTTTAACATTGTTGACGATTGTTATTTGTTCTGACACGGTGTAATTATCGTAAACAGTTGCGCCATATTCTATGTAATCCTCAAATACTTCTAAATAGATTGTTGTTGGTCCTAATAAAGTAATTATTGGTTTTGAATAATCTCCAATAGTTACGTTTCTAACTAATGTATCTATTAATATATCATCTTCATCATATATCTTATATGTAATAGAATACTCACCCACTGTATCTAATAATATATCACTTTCCACAGTGTAATAAGCAGTGTCACTACCTTCACCAACTAATTCAATTTCTGGGTCTATCCAACCGGAATTAACATCGATATCAAGCTCTGATTCATCATTCATGTAATACCCTAGTCCTTCAAAGATGTGTTCAATTGTGATTTCTGCTTTAAACCCATAATCAGTATCAATTGTACTATCAGTTATCAAAGTGAAAATAAGTCCAAAGTTAATGTACTCTAGTTCAATATTTTTTAAGTCTTCAAATGTATATGAAGTAATTTCATTGTTGGCATATATAAATAAATAATCACTTAAATTCTCTAAATGAAATTCGTTATTAAAGGTAATTGAATACTGTGTAAGTTTCTCATAATTTAAATACCAATGTTCTACCTTACTATTCCCATATCCTCTATGTGATGTTTCAAACTCAGATACAAATCTGAAGAATTGCTCTAAAGTTGAAATTTGTACACCTTCAGCATAAAAACCAACTTTTAAGTGATTATTAATACTATCTATTTCAATTTCTCCTCCTGTATATAATGTACTACTATCTGTTGGAGTTGTACCGTCAAGTGTGTAATATGTTTCATATTCCACGTTAATGTTTTCAATTGTAACAGAATAATAAGTTCCTGTTGCTTGAACAAAATTTATTTTATCTCTTAGACTGATTCCGTAATCATTCACAAGGTTAATATAAGCATCTCCAAATGAAACTTCAAATGTGATATACCCGTCATGTTCTACAACATTAAAGATCTTAATATCCATTAAAGATCCATCACTATAAAACATTTGAATGTCCGTATCTATACCCATTTCATCATATAGATTATTTTGTGATAAAACAGCATCATCAATACTACCATCTTCGTCAATAGAACTATTATTCTCATCTGCGAACTCAATTGGTGGTAAAACATCCGTTATTCCTGGACGGAATATAAATATTTCATTTGATGGTGAACCATCGCTACGATAGTATCCTTCAACATTACCTAAATCATAATAATCTTCATCTACACGATAAACTAAAAGACCACTATTTGGTAACTCTGAGTCATATAATCCTTCTTGTAAGCGATACTCTAAATATACAAATTCATTAGAATAACCTGTATCTATTCGATACAAGTTATTTCCACTTTCTTGCAAAGGATAAAGCGTATAAGTCCCATTAGAAGTAATTTCATCCACTTCAGGAATCCAATTCCCATATACTTCTTTCATGTATCCAAGCATATGATGAGGAACAGTTCCAAGACTTTCCATTAATCCCCAATATCCAACTGGTTCTATCCAATCATATCGATAGTAATGATATAAGTCAGGAGCACTTATCAAATGAAATGTCTCATGTGCAAGAACTGATACATCTACTTGATAATTATATGAAGTACTATTTCCTAATAACTCAAATGTATAAGTATAAGCATATGACCCATTAATTGTTGGTGCAGTTGGATAATATTCGCCACTTACGTAGTTATAATATGAAGACATTTCCCATTTATGAGGCCATAGTAGACTCATCCAACCATTATCTTCGCCACTTACTAAAAATGAGATACTATCAATATCACCATCATTATTTTGATCAAGTTCAATACTACTATCAATTAAATTATTTTCATCAATATAATCAACTGCTTTTTTTAATAATTCGTGTTCTCTTTCATCGTGATTAATCGTATTATAACCAATTGTATTTGTTACTATATCATATGGTTCATAGTAAGCTCTTGGTTGATCATCTGTATAAAAGATAATTTGATCATTATCATTTACTAAATATGAATCAATTGTTAATTGGTTATAAGATACTTCTAAATAAAAGTCTCTTAAACTAACTTGGTCTACACCGTTAAACATACTTTCATAATAGTTATAATCATATGGTGCTGTGTAAGTTTCTTCATCAGCAAATCTAATAAATATAACGATATTATTAAAAGAACTAACTTCGTTAATCTCGGTATATTGTTCTAAAGGCACAACTGGTTCAACTGATTTTGCATCAACAGTTACGCTATTTATAAATCCTAACATTGTGCTTATACTAAGCAAAAAAATAATTAAGTGTTTTTTCATAAAGCACCTCCTATATTTAATTCTCTAAATTATAACAACGTCTTTTTAATTCATCATAAAACGTTTCTCTATCTTCTGGTCCTATATAAGTCGTTCCTAGAATATATCCTTTGTTATGTTCTTTAATCTCGATTCTTTCACGAGACATTGACATCGAAGATTTCCAGTTTTTGCATAGCTTAATTGATTTAATATTAGTATATTTTACTTTAGCATGAAACACGCTAAGCTTCATATATAATTCATCATCACGAAGTTCACAATATCCCCAGAATAGCGGATATATAATTATTGCCATTACTACAGTAATTATTACCATAATATATCTTTCATCCTCTGGCACAGTAAAAATAATTGGAACAAACATTAATACTGAAAAATGAAGCATTACTTTAAGCCACATATCTATTTTGTTTTTATATCTCATACATTAGTCCTTGTAACTTCCATTTAAGTAACGACACATTTCGTATAAAACAAATTGATGTCTAATATCAGTGAAATTATAAGTTATTCCCTCATAATCAAAACTAAAACTATGACGCATTGTATTCACTGGATATCTCATTTTACTTATTTCAAAAGTTAATTCTACCTTTCCATTACTCAAAAATAATTGTTTATCTTTGTAAGTTACCTTGTATGTTCCAAACGATTTATTTTTTAGTTTTTTTGTATCTACAGTATTTAAAGTAACATCAAAACTAAATTCGGTATTAATTGCTTTTTCAATATTTTTGTATTGAAGATGGTTGTAGTCTACCAGGTTATCAAATTCATTTCCTTCGATAAACTCGTATTCATTGACGGTCCCAATAGTACCGCATTTATGACATTTTATATCATGTCCTTCACCATAAACACTTAAGATACTACCACATTTATTACAGTAATAAATAAGTCTCTCAATACCTTCAGCACGTTTCTGACGATTAAAGTTAAACATTAATTCTCTTTGGAAATCATAATCGTTATTATAAATTGCTTTTTCGACAATATCGTTTATCTCTTCAACTGTTAAATTAGGTAATTCTTCTTTTTTTATTAACATTGATGTTTTTGTATAAACTGTTCCTTTTTTTGCGAAATAATCAGCCCAACGAGGTTGTGATACATAACCCCCACGTTGTTTGATAAGCATTACATCAACATTAGCTTTTTTTAGTAATTTACCAGTTGATTTATAAATATCTAGTGTTTCTCCATAGAAGGTATTATCTCCTTCGGGGAATAACCCTACTGCGTATCCTTGTTGCAGTGATCTGAAAATTCTTTTTGTTGCTAAGTAATCGTGTTTACCAACACGTTTTTTTATAGCTCTTGCTAAATGTGTCATTCCTATTTTTTTAGAAAAATCAAGAAATGCTACTTCTGTTGCAACGAAACGAATATTCTTTTTCACATTTGCCATTACGACAAAACTATCCCATGTATTAAAATGATTAGAAATCAAAACAAATGGCTTATGATTTCTTTTTATAACTGGCCCCTCATGAACTACCTTCATTTCCCTTTGCATTAACAGTGTTACGATTGGTCTAATAAAAAAGATTACGACATCACTAAAGATATCTGGGAATGATTTTCTCATTAAGCTACCTCTTATCTTCAATTATTTGTATTGCTTTGTTAATTGTATTATTAAAATTATCTAAGTCAGAATCAATCCATGTTATATCAAATTGATTATTAAAGAAAGTAAATTGTTT
>LGVF01206615.1_pt1 | contig 17526 bp, 15 predicted proteins | sample 469901 | NCBI WGS metagenome assembly LGVF01 (sample SAMN03893561, study PRJNA290197) | marine sediment metagenome | material: sediment; isolation source: combined push core samples #3730, #5133, and #5579 collected at Hydrate Ridge | place: Pacific Ocean: Hydrate Ridge
ATGCCTACATCCTGGGTATGCTCGGGCTGGATCAGGTCATCGTGCTTGTCAATAAGATGGATATCGTCCTCTATGATCAACAGAGGTTCGATGCAGTGAAAGAAGAACTGCTGAGGTTTCTTTCAGAGATCAGGATAACACCATCGTACATCATACCGATCTCAGCGAAGGAAGGGGACTTTGTCGCCGGAAAAACCAGTAGCATGGACTGGTACGACGGCCCCACCGTTCTCGAAGCGCTGGACACGTTCGAGACAAGGGGGAGTGCGAGAGATGCGCCGCTTCGGTTTGTCGTGCAGGATGTGTATAACTTCGACAAGCGCATCGTGGCAGGCAGGGTTGAGAGCGGCGTTATACGAGAGGGCGATAAGATCCGAATACTCCCGTCCGGAGAAGAGACCGGGGTGAAGACAGTGGAAGAATACCTGAAGGATGTCCACGAAGCGGAAGCCGGAAAAAGCACCGGCATAACAACTGAAGATAAACTCTTCATCGACCGCGGTGATGTGATCGTACACAGTGATGCAGGGGATATGCCTGTGGTAACGGACCGGATACGGGCTAATCTATTCTGGATGGATAGAACTCCCTTTAAGATGGGTGAAGGTATTCGGTTTCGGTGCGCAACACAGGAGGTTGCATGTGAGATCGAAAGGATCAATACGGTCATCGACTCCTCCACGCTCGAGTTGATCGGCGAGGATACCGGCGAGATAAGAAACAGGGAGGTTGCAGACGTTACAATACGGACTGATGCGCCGGTTGTTGTGGAGAACTTCAATAAGATACAGGAACTCGGAAGGTTCGTGCTCGGGAGAGAAGATACCTGTGCAGGCGGGATAATAACCGAACTGGGGGGAGAAAAATGATCGTAGTGCTTGCTATCGATGCTCTGGAATATGATCTAGTCGAAGCGTTCGGATGCGATAACCTGAAGCAGAAATTCTATGGGAAGACTGATATCCATGAGTTTTCAGAGCCGAGAACGATGGTTCTGTGGAATTCGTTTATGACGGGTGAGAACCGGGAGAAAGAGGTTCTGGAGTTTGGCGATAAGGAGATGTGGAATATTAAACTGGATATCGAGGATACTTTCTTTGCTCGCTTCGAGAATCCGAAGATTCTGGATCTGCCCGGATTCAATTATGATAAGGAGCAGCACGAATTGGAGCGGCGTATGTTAAAGGAGTTTTTCGCAGCTGTTGGTGATGAAGAGAAGGCAGAGATACGAAAAAATTACAACAACCACGCATTCGAGCATCACAGAAGGATAAAGAAGGAGTTTTCTGACGCACTTTCCGGGGATTACGATTTCGTGCTCGGTTACTTCAGCGCGGCTGATGTGATCGGGCACTTAAACTTCGGGAACAGGGCGCTCATGAAGATGATCTACCGGGACATGGATGAGATTGCAGCCGGGATCGATGATACGCTGATCGTGCTCTCTGATCACGGCATGGAGCGGATCGGCATCTTTGGAGACCATTCGGATCATGGATTCTGGAGCACAGGTTTTAAGGATCTTGGCAACCCCGGAATCACTGACTTTGCAGGAATAATCATGGAGATATTGGAGGTTTGATAATGAACGAAGAATGCGGAGAAATAAGGATTCCCATGCGGCTTATCGAGGAGATCGAGAAGCGCATAAAGGAGACAGAGTTCGACTCTGTCGAGGAGTACGTTACGTTCGTGCTTGAGGAGGTTGTCAGGGACGATTACGAAGAGGAACCTGAAGAAGTCTTTTCTGAAGAGGATGAGGCGAAGGTGAAGGAGCGGTTGAGGGCGCTTGGGTATCTGGATTGAGAGGCATATTTAAGATCGATGATAACAAATTGATTATAGATAGATGCCAGTAATGAAAATCGGATGATGCTGCTATATATTTAATGGTGGAAAATGGGAAAAACAATCGTTATTGGATTGGATGGGGCTAACTGGGGTTTAATCGAACCATGGATCAATGAAGGGGAACTGCCTAATCTAAAATATCTACAAGAGAATGGGAGTTGGGGGGACAGTATAAGCCAATTCCCAACTGTAACGTGTCCTAATTGGAAATGTTATTCAACGGGCAAGAATCCTGCGAAATTGGGTGTTTTCTGGTGGAAACGTGTGGATCGAGAAAAAAAGAAACTTGTAGGTTACAATTCCAGATCTTTTAAGAGTTTGGAGATATTTGACTATATCAGTAAAGCGGGATTGAAAGTGGGCGTAATTAATATGCCCACCACATATCCGCCCAAAGCTTTGAACGGATTTATGATATCGGGACCACCGGATTCGGCATACAGCGGATGGGTTCTTCCAGAGTCGTTGGAAGACGATCTGAAGAAAAAATATAATTACAGAGTTTATCCGAAGGTACACATATCGAGTCGAGATGATATAGAGAATTATCTTGATGATATTCTTTATGTAATGGATATGAGATTCAGAGTTGCGAGAGATTTATTAGATAGTGTGGATTTCCTACACATGTCTATATTTTACATAAACGTCCTGCACCACTTTTTCTACGACGAGGAACCAGTCAAACAGGGGTGGAAACTCATCGATCGAAATATTGGGGAGTTTCTCAAGGAGGATCACAATATCATCCTCATGTCTGACCACGGGACTCATGAAGTGGATACGGTTTTCTACATCAACACCTGGTTAGAGAAGGAAGGGTATTTGAGGATAAAGAGGTCGTATCTTCTAAATTTATATAAAATTGGAATCACTAAGGAACGTCTGGTCAGATTGGCTAATATGTTAGGGATGGTCAATTTTGTCAAGAAGGTTTTTCCAGAGAAAATAATACGCTCCATTCCATCTGAAGAAGGGACAATGTCAGGCAGGGTATCGATGCTTGAGGATAAGATCGATTGGGACAACTCAAAGGTACTGGGAACTGGACAGGGCACTGTTTACCTATTGATTCGTGGGGGGAGTGATGAGTACGAGGAGTTGAGAGATGAAGTAATCAAAAAATTAAGTAAAGTGGCATATAAAAACGGGCGCAAGGCTGCCGAGGTTGTATATAAGAAAGAAGACGTTTATTCTGGAAAGTATCTGGATATGGCTCCTGATATAGTTTACGAGCAAGGGGCGCATGTTTATTCCGCATCTGGATTGGGTAAGGAGAATTACTTCGATACGTCCCATAAATGGCGAGCAGACAATCTCAAAGAAGGTATATTTTTGGCTTATGGTCACGATATAAAAAAAGGAGAGACGTTCGATGGTATTAGAATCGTGGACATAGCTCCGACGATTCTACATACTATGGGTGTTCCTGTGCCCAAAGATATGGATGGCAGGGTTTTGAAAGAGATATTTGAAAATGATAGTGAATTGGCTAAAAGAAATATAATATACCAGGAAATCGGTGATGGAAAAGATACTATTGCGAAAAAAATAAAAGGTCTTAAAAAATCGGAGAATATATAATATTAGTAACGAAAATTGAATGAAATGAAACCCATACCAGATTTAATACCCAGATTCAATATGGATTATGGACTCGACGATCTTGGATGTAGTGTTAAGTCTATTTTCTCAAGAAACGGTTTTGGTTTTGAGCAGTTAGAGCGATTATTTGATGGAAGAGATATTTTCTTTACAAATATGGGTAGAAGCTCGCTTTATGTAATATTGCGGGCATTGGACCTACCAAAAGGCTCTAAGGTAGGGGTCCCTCTGTACACCTGCACGGTCGTCTTCGATGCGATCATAAAGGCAGGATATGTCCCGTGCTTTATCGACGTAGATCTCCACAACTACACAATCAGCCCCTCCGATTTGAAGGATAAAATTAACAATCTGAGCGCGGTTGTCGTGGTGCATACGTTCGGGCGCCCTGCAGATATGGATAGCATAAGTAGAGTAGCAAATGATATACCGGTTATTGAGGATTGTGCTCACTCCTTGTTAAGTGAGTACAAAGGCAGAATAACTGGCACGATGGGTGTTGCTTCGTTCTTCAGCTTTAAGAAATATATCGCAGCAGGCGAAGGCGGTATGATAATTCTGAATGTGGACGAGTTCAAAGAGAACGTTCAAAAGGAGATCGAACTGCTAGACAGCCCATCGAGGCTAAACGAGATAAAACATTCTTTTTCGACGTACACACATTCATTTCTGTACCACAAGCCATGGTTTGGGATGTTTTCATTCCCCATAGGATCGTATGTGTATAGTAAAATTAATACTGATAATAGAGAGTTTGATGCAACCAGAATCAGGAAAAGTGATTTGGGAATAGTCTTTAAAAAAATAAAGGAGTTTAAAGAGAAAGTTGAACACCAGAGAATGAACTCACAGATGTATATCAAAGAATTAGAGGATACGTCACTGATATTGCCATACGAAAACGAAGGTACACGGTGTAACTATTACCTTTTTCCGGTGATGTTCGACGACAAAACTAATAGAGAGACGGCACATGAATGTTTACGAAACATGGGTGTGGATACTTCAAAACTGTACAGCATGACGCCGCAGACCGCCCGGCAGATATATGGATATGCGGGAGATTGTCCAAACTCTGAACGGTGTGCAGATACATTACTTGTAATACCGAATTATTATACGCTCACTCATGATGAGTTATTGAAAGTTGTCAGCAGTGTTAAAAGAGTGGAGGGGTTGCTACGAACATCATGATCGGGATAGGGCATCCGAGACAGGTGCACTTCTGGAAGAACATCGTACGCAATTTGATGGATGATGGACATGACGTTAAGATCGTGGCGTGGAAGAAGGACATCCTACTGGATCTGCTTAATGCTTACGGTCTCGAGTACGAAGTGATAGGTAAAAACTACAAAGGTTTAATAAAAAAAGCATACGGGATGTTTGAAAACGATATTAAATTGTTTAAAATCGCAAAAAAATTCAAGCCGGATATTCTTATGGGAGGAAGTCCATATTTAGCTCATGTGAGTAAATTGATTGGAAAACCGTATATATATTTTTTTGAAACCGAACATGCACATATTTCATATTGGCTTACATATCCGTTTGCAGATGTGATTTGCAGCCCGTCATGTTTCAAAAAGAAGATTAATTCGCATAAATATGTAACCTATAATAGCTATTCCCACTTGGCATATTTACATCCAAATTACTTTACCCCAGATCCAAGTGTGCTGGAAGACATGGGATTAAGTGCTGATGATACGTTTATAATCATACGGCTAGTTTTATTGGATGCGAGTCACGATGCACGATCAAAAGGATTTTCTAATAAATTCTTAGAACAATCGATAAAGTTACTTGAGGAATATGGAAATACTTTTATTACATCAGAACGTAAACTTAGCAAATCTCTCGAAAAGTATAGAATAACATTTCCTCCAGAAAAATTACATTCAGCACTCTATTACGCAAGTCTTCATGTTGGTGATGGTGGAACTGCTATAGAATCTGCTATTTTAGGAACACCATCTGTACATGTAATATCGGTAAAATCACCATCAGGTGAAATGCTCGGGGCAAGCCAGATCCACGGAATCTTTGATGAACTGGTCAATAGATATGGCATGCTATATTCGTATACCGATCCAAATCGAGCGATAGACAAAGCGTTGGAGATATTACAGTGCGATGACATAAAAATAAAGTTAAAAGGAAAAAAGAGAAAACTTTTAAATGATAAAATAGATACCACTACATTTATGACTGAGTTTATTGAGAAGTATCCTGAAAGTTTTTATGAATGCAGAGAGAGATAAAAATATGCGGCAAATTGATAAAAAAACGGATGTCGATACGTTGAATGTAAAGGACATAACGATACGATCATTAGATGAATATAATATTATGAAATGCATCGATAGCATTTTGGCAATAGATAATTTAAGTTTAGGACATTACCGATTTTGGTACAAAGAAAATTTTTTTTTAGAATTGCCAAGAAAATGGGTATTGAGTAAAATCGCTTTACTGAATAACGTCCTTGTCGGCTATTGCATTGTATCCGCATATGCTACTAACAAAGCGCATATTCACCGCATGTCCGTACATCCCCGATTTAGAATGAAAGGGATTGGAGAGATGTTAATACAGCATGCACTTGTAGAAGCATTTCATGAGATGGTGGCCGAGATCACACTTGAATCGCTTTGTGATAACCCTGCTGCCAATATATTTTACGAAAAACTGGGATTCAAAGAACTTGGTGAGGGCGGAGTTAACCGATACCTATTTGAAAAGGATAAGCTGTCAAAATCAAATAAATATTATGTGATTAACAATAAAGGAAATAGACGAGTTTTTTCAATAAAAGTAAATAACTTTACTAATAAAAATAGTATAAATAAAATTGAGGTTACATAAATGAGTGATGTAATATTGATACTTAGCCCACATACGGACGATGGTGAACTGGGTTGTGGTGGGGCAATCGCTAAATTGGTTGAACAAGGTGAAGAGGTTCATTATATCGCATTTTCGAATGCACAAAAGTCACTTCCACAAGGCGTTCCTGCTGACACGCTTATACGCGAAGTTAAAAGTGCAACAAAAATTTTGGGTATAGACCAAAAAAATGTGTCCATTCTGGATTTCGAGACCAGATATTTTCCAGAGGTCAGGCAGGAGATTCTTGACACTTTATATAAAATCAGGATCGAAATTGATCCAAAAATGATTTTTACACCATCGCTAAAAGATGTGCACCAAGATCATCATGTTGTAACAACGGAAGCATTAAGGGCATTTAAAAAAACAGCATCGACCATTCTTGGATATGAAGAGCCGTGGAATTGTTTTACATTTGATACAACCGTGTTCAATGTATTGAAAGATGAACATATACAAAAAAAAGTCGATGCACTAAAACAGTACAAGTCCCAGCAGCATCGATATTATTTCAATGAGGATTTTGCACGGAGTCTTGCAAGGATACGAGGAACTCAGGTTGGTGAAAAATATGCAGAAGCGTTTGAAATAATGCGGTTGATTATGCGTTAGGTGTTTAAATTGGCGATACTATGAAATTATCTGAACTGGCAGCAAAAGTGTCTGAAGTTAGTCACGAAAAAACCGAAAGGCAAAAAACCAATCTCAATGGTATTGGAGAGATTGCAACCGAATTTCACAGAAAATCAGGTAGTCTCACGAAGAATGTTGAAAGAAAAATTAATCTCCTGAAGGATAGTCCGAATTGTGTGATCGTCGAAGTTGCACATCAACCAAATTTCTTGCCATATTATGGTGTATGGAAAAAAGCGGTATTTGCACATTGTCTGGCAAATATACTCGACGAAAAAGGAATTCCGGCAGTGGCGTTATTTGGTTTTGTCGATCAGGATACTACAATGAGCCCTTTTCTGTCACGAAATAAGATTCCGTATTATTCAAAGGAAGGTTATAGAAATATTGGTTTTAAAATTAAAGGGGAAAATGAATGGTGGCGCATGTGGTGTGTACAAGCACTCCCTCCAACTGATCAGATCGAAAGGCAGATTAATTTTATAATAACAACCTATATAAATCACGGATTAGATCAAGATGATGAAGACCTTATACGCTTGGAAAAACTTTTGCGTGAATGTTATCTAAACGGTTGCACGTTTGCTGAAGCAAACGCAAAGTTTTTCTCTGAAATTTGTAATAATGTATTTAATGTGGATGTGGTTTTTTTTAAGTATTCTAAAGCTCAGGAGTGTGGTATTTTCACAAGTGGGTTTGAATATTTACTTTCAAAAAGAAAGAATTATGTAGATTCATATAATGAAACCATCGAACAACGAGGGTTAGAGATAGTAAAGATTCCAGAAACTCATGTGCCATTTTGGTATCATTGTGCATGTGGTGGAAAAGTGCGATTAACAGTTGACAACAGTATAAAAGATATAATGCTTGATGGTACTTGCCCCATTTGTAAAAACAATTTCAGAATAGAAGTTGGAAATGATTTTAATCTAAATGATATATATCAATCAATAAGTTTTGAGGCGGTTTCAAGAGAACTGATCGTTCCTGATGCATTAGGCACTGATGTGTATATTGAAGGCGGTGGGGGCAGTTTGTCATTCAGACAAGTCTCTAACGTTATTGCAGATGAGTTAAGTTTTAATAAACCTTTGGCAGTCAGGTGGATATCGCACGATAGCTACGTCAGCGTGCTTCTCCACAAGCCCATATTCGATTTTACACGAAAATACAATATCGATTCATTAGAACGCGAATTGCATGCAATGAATGCAAATAACTCTAAATTATCTGAAGAAATGGTAGAATTGCAGGCACAAGAAGTCGCTTTAAAAAACGAGTTGGAACAACATGGAATCGGGTCAAACGAATTTCTTGGGTTGGTAGGACAATTGAAAAATATTACTGCAGAACGAAAAAAAATCAACGCAGAAATAGCAAAGTCCAAGTCCATATCATCTGAAATCCAAGGCTTATCTACATCCTGCACTCTGATACCATCGATAATGGATGAAATTAATTCAGTAGGTTTTGACGGTGTATTAAAATGCTGGTTATCCGACATTAGGAATAATGATATTGATATCGAACATGTATTGCAACTTCCTGTAAAAAATATGGGAGGAATAACTTATAAGACAATTATGAGTTTTATAGATTTCATTGGTGAATACAGAACTAAGAATGTGTAAAAATAAATGATAATTTCCATTCATCAGCCCATGTACTTCCCATACCCGGGAATCTTCAATAAGATGAAGAGCGCAGACATATTCGTATTTTTGGACGATGCACAGTATTCAGATGGATACTATTACAACAGAAATAGAATTAAAACACAAAACAGTACTTTAATGCTCACCGTCCCCCTCCTCAAATCACTCGGGAAAAAACTCAATGAAATAAGAATCGCAACAGATATAAAATGGCAAAAGAAACATCTAAAATCGATATGTGCAAATTATAGGAAAGCAGACTATTTCAACAGTTACATAGACTTTTTTGAGGGAGTCTATAATACGCAATGGGGAAAACTCCACAATCTGAATACGATAACTATGCTTTACATAATGGAAGTGTTGGACATCAATACAGAATTTTATTTTTCGTCGGAATTAATATGTGAATCAACCGGAACACAAAGAATTATTGATATCTGTAAAGCGTTAGATGTCGATGTGTATCTTTCGGGTATTGGTGGAAAGGATTACTTAGATTCAAGACTATTCAAGAATAACAACATTGAACTGGAGTACCAGAAGTATGTCCCAAAAGAATATAAGCAGTTGCAGGGGGAGTTTATTCCAAACCTCAGTGTTATCGATCTTCTGTTCAATATTGGCGATGAAGCTAAGGAGTTTATATAAATGCAAGCAGATATATCGAGAGTGGGTTTAATCAGACCGTCTGAAGTGCAACATCTGAAAAACAATCGGAGATTATTTGATATTTTCACATCAAAAGAGGAATATGAATATACGTCGAGAGACCTTCATAACCGTTTTGTTCATGGATACTCTAAGAATGATGCATTGGATCCAATAGTTTCAAAATATTTAGTCGAAGAAAAAGTATTAAGAGCTGAATATCCGAATGATTCGAAGTTCGCAGTTTGTTTGACACATGATGTTGATGAGATATATCCACCACTGCGACACACATTATACACGTGTTTTAATGATTTTCGATCTTTGGAAGTTCAAAGTCTCCTTAATAGGATACTCTGGAGATATCGAGGCAAAACATACAGCCCGTACTGGAATTTTAATGAGATTATGGGTCTGGAAGAAAAATATGGTGCGATATCAAGTTTTTATTTTTTAGTAACAGATAGGGACATCCGGAGATTTAGATATAATATCCACGATTTGAAACACGAGTTGAGAAATATCAAGAATAAGGGGTGGGAAGTGGGATTGCATGGAAGTTATTACTCATACAATGATGCAAACAGTTTAAAACATGAGAAGAACGAACTAGAGCGGACACTTGGTGAAAAAATAATAGGAATCCGAATGCACTACCTAAGATTTACAGTTCCCACCACCTGGAATATTCTGGCAGCGATTGGTTTTAAGTATGATACTACATTCGGCTTTCCTGATGCGATTGGCTTTAGAAATGGTGTATGTCACCCATTCATACCACATGATATAAGGAATAACACAGAAATCAACATTTTAGAGATTCCTATGGCAGTAATGGATGTGACATTATTCAGGTTTAAATCATTTTATGAGCAATGGGATGCAGTCAAATCTTTAATTGATACAACTGAAAAATATAACGGAGTGTTGACATTGAATTTTCACAACATCACCTTTGATGAGGCATGGCACAAAGATGGTTATAGATTATATGAAAAAATTTTAAAGTATTGCCAAGGAAAACGTGCTTGGATGACGAACTCCAGCGCAATATATAAGTGGATGTGTGAAGAATAAAACAAGCGGTGATTGCAATATCCTTAGGAAAAAGAAATATTCTTGCGGTCGGCGCGCATGCCGATGATGTGGAAATTGGATGCGGGGGTACTGTCGCGAAACATGTAAAAAATGGGGAAAATGTTATCCTATTGATCATGGCAGAATCTTCCTATACTGATTATACTGGTAAAGTTTTGCGCTCGATAGAAGAGGGAACTACCGAAGAAAAAAACGCCTCAAAAATTCTCGGCGCGAAATTGATAAACCTTGGATTTAAGACAAAGAATATCCCCTATTCTTCTGAATCAATAGAGGCGATAAATAGAATTATAGATGATTATAGTATTGATACAATATATACTCATTGGTATCACGATACGCATCAAGATCACAAGAGAACAACTCAATCAGTACTTTCTGCAGGTCGATATATCAGCAATATCTTAATGTATGAGCCGGAGTACCCTGCAGGAAGATCGTATCTCGGATTCAGAAATCAGTATTATGTAAATATAACTTCGACCTTTGATATCAAAATGGGGGCACTTAAATGCCACGAAAGCCAGATAAAAAAGTATGGAGCTGCATTTATGGATGCAGTAAAGGCGAGAGCAATACACCGAGGTTATGAAATAGGGAATAAATATGCAGAATGTTTCGAGATTATCCGGCTTAGGGGCGATCTATAATGGTAAGAGGCGTACCTCGGAAGTATGTTATTGTTACGCCATGTAAGAACGAGGGCGGGAATCTTCCAGACCTCATAGAATCAATGATCGCACAGACGATGGTGCCGGTGGTGTGGGTGATTGTGGATGATGGAAGTACTGATGATACGCCTCATATCGCGCAAGAGGCTGCAAAAAAATGTGGATGGATTCATGTTTTGCGTATGGATGAAGGGCAGCGAGACTTGGGGTTGCATTATGCGACGGTTGTTAAAATGGGTTTTGATCATGCGATTTCGTTTTGCGAAGAGAACAGACTCGAATATGGTTACCTCGGAAATCTGGATGGGGATTTGACATTACCCCCCATGTTCTATGAGAACCTGATGGTTGAGTTTGAAAAAGATCCTGAACTTGGAATTGCTAGCGGTGGGACTAAACACATTATTGGCGATCATGTGCGATACGCAAAGGCACCCGCAGATGAGCCGTCTGGAGGGCATATGCTGATGCGGAGAGGATGCTTCGAAGAGGGTGGGGGAATCCCACTCTCTTATTCAATAGATTCTGTTTTGAAGGCAAAGGCGAAACTCGGAGGGTGGAAAACTATAAGATTCGAGGAAAATGTGGCAACTGAAATAAGAGATGTTAACGCCGCAGAAGGATACTGGAAGGGATTTGTACACAAAGGCGAAGCATCGTATTGCTTATACGTTCATCCAATACATGTAGCAGCGAAGGTTATAATATATTCCTTCAGAAAACCATATTATATTGGGCTTGCGTATATGATGGGATACCTCAGCAGTGCTATGAGACGAATGAATCGAATAAATGATGAAGAAGTTAGACTATATTTTCGAAACAAATGGAGACAACGCTTGTATATTTGAAGTGATCAAATGAAACTCTCTAAAAAAACCAAGTTTGAGTTATTTATACTTCTCATCATATTAAATATAGTCTTAAGGTACTCCATTCTACACCATGAAACTTTTAACGACTCGTTTGAAATGCATATTCTGGCAAACTCTATATCCGAGTTTGGCGAAGCAAGATGGTGGGTGCATCCATTGTCCGTTATCGGAGTGTATCCGAACTCCTATTCAAGTATGATACCGTTTGTCCTGTCAGGCATTTCTCAGTGCAGCAGTGTTGATGTCGAGAAGGTTATATTCATATATGGCATCATTTTCGGAATTTTCAGCATCTTTGCTAGTTATATGTTGGCAGGTGTGCTTTATGATGACGATTTTTTCAAGTTCTTGGTTGCATTTGGTTTTTCAACATCTCAAGGGATATTGACTTATACAACGTGGACCGCAAACTCTAGAAGTCCTTTTGTAATTTTATTGCCGTTGTTTTTATATGCTTTGCTACAATCCAGAAACAATCCCCGGAGTTTTGGCATAGTAACCATTGTGCTCACATTATTGCTTTCAGCAACTCATCACCTTATGTACTTTCTCGCACCACTTTTTGCTGCTTATTTTATGGTAATATTAATTTATAAACTAAAATATTATATAAGAACTATAAGAATATCAGAGAAGTTAATACCAGTCTCAATCATTTTAACATTCGGTGTGATGGCTGCAGTTCCCTTCATAACCCACAAGTTCATGTCTTATGGGTCAAGATGGGATAATCTTGCAATAATGTTTAACGAATATCCCCGGTATATTGGAATCCTCATATTTCTCTCACTTGGTGGACTTGTGTATCTTATTTTTAAGTCTGGAAAACGATATGAAGAATGGATATTTCTGACTATGATTATATTTTTAACAGTTTTTATATTTCAAATAGTATACATGAAGTGGTTTGTGATAATTTTTGCAATGCTTCTTGCCGGTATCGGTTTTATGAACTTATATAAGTTAAGAGAGGCAAAGAAAAAAAGTGGCACTATCATAATCATACTCTTTATACTACTTTCAGCAGGCTTTTCCGGGTATTTTCAGTTCTTGCGTACATACGAAGACAGAACTATCAGTGATAATGAGTACATTTCGGCATTGTGGATCAAAGAGAATATAGGTGGCGTAGGTGCGGGTATCTGCAATAGCCGGTGGACAACATGGAAGATTTCTTCCATCTCATGTCTTCCATTTTTAACGGGCAGCGCTACTGATGATCAGGCATACGGGCTTGTTGATGTTCGTGATTTTGAACTTGAAAAATTACCAGCCACCTCAGAAAAGTATTGGATGGACTCCCCGTATAAAAGAGTAAAGGGTACTGTCTCGGATGGGTACTGGCAGAGGATTATGTCACAATATCATACAAGCTGTGGGTATAAATATATTCCAATATTTAATATAACCTATTTAGTAGAGGATGTGAGATTGCAGGGGCTTTGTTTGTCCCACCATGGACAAGTATATTCACCTTTCGTTGAAGTTGTACGTAGCGAGAAAGACTGTCTATACGACAGCGGGGATATCAAGTTGTGGCCCCTGTCTTAAGATTCTGTTCATGTGCATCATTTTTTATATATAATCTTCTTACCTAATTCCCAATCTTCTCTGGTAAAAACTTTCAGATATATCAACATTCCGCTATATACACCCGCTGCCAGTGGAATCAGTACATATATAGGGATATCGATAAAATAAAATAAAACTACACCCATCACCACACTGGCAACTATTGGGCCGGTTGCCACTTTCCACACCGGGACAATCTGCAAATATTTAGACACGAAATAAAAACATACAACACATATCAAGGCATTTGTAACGACTGTTGTAATCGCGGCGCCTGCAAAACCCATAATTGGAATAAGAATAAAGTTGAGAATCACATTCACAACTGCGCCAAGCCCTATCGTCCATGCATTCAAACTCTGCCTATCGATTGCAACCAACAGATTTAACATTATGGAATTCATCGAACCGAACAGAATTGCCCATACTAAAATTTGAAGCGCGATGGCAGACGGCGCAAATTCGGCACCATAGATCAGCAGGATAACCTTGTCGGCGATGAATGTAATGCCTACCGATATTGGCAGCATTATGATCAGGATATACTTTATGGCAAGTCCATATACCTTTGTCAACCGCTCATCTGATTCTTTGAAATATATGGACATCAACGGGAACAACGACACCATGAGTGCGGATGATATCAATGGAAAAGATTCGCATAATCTGTATGCGGCAGAGTAGATTCCGACTGAGACATCACCTTTCATCATTGAAAGCATGACCACATCGATTCGATGATAGATCATTATTACAACACTCGAAAACGCAAGCGGTAAGCACTCTTTAAATAAATGTCGCCATAATCCAAAATCAATAGTAAAGCTCGGTTTGACAAATTTTCTTGAAAATATATAACTGATCAATGTCTTAACCCCTTCAGAGAAGACCAGAGCAACCATCACCTGTAATAGCGTTCCGTGTGAAAAGATAATCCAGAATATCAGTCCTGCAGACACAAACTTGAACATGAGTTTTGCGATCACATTATGCTCCATCGCAAGGTTTGCTTGGAATATTGTGGCATAAAAATCGCTAAAGGAAATAAAAAGTAGCGTAACAGACGCAATGCAGACATAGAGGGTTGTATCGGCGGGGTACGGCAGCAGGGTTATTATGACGATGGAAAGCACAACTGCAAATACTGTCAACAAAAGTCTGATAACATAAGCATTACCTATCAACGTTGGAGCGGTTGATGGACTGCGCGCCATATCTCTGACAAGGATCTGCTGGAGTCCAAGATCGGTTATGATGTTGAAAAATGCGAGGTATGCAAAGACGAAACTGTATTTGCCAAAACCCGCTGTGCCGAGGTATCGTGCAAGATAGATGATAACAAGCAGTGATATAAGTCTAAATACAACACTTCCTGCTATTATCACGCCTGTGTTTTTTGCGATTTTCTGAACCGTCTGCACGAACTCACCAGATTATCTATGCCAACAGTGTACATAACATGTTCTTGGTGTGGCTTTGGACGAGGGCGGTTATATTAGCCGAATATCTCATTATGATAATGGTAATGAGAACATTTATATAGGATGAGGGACACATAGTTATTATGATAATGAGGTATATGATGTTCACATCGACCAAACATCAATGAGACGTGCGAACATCAGCCCGATATGTTGGCAGACCTCACGTCAACAACAACACATAATAGGGGGAATATATCATGAGGGAACTACACAACACATATATCGATAGTGCGTGCAACTACATTGTGTATGCGCTCAATACATACAGTAAACTGATGGATAAGAGACGCGCGGCTTTGAACCGAACACTGATAGTCATAACAAGCATGTTTGTGCTTCTCGCACTTACATTCACAGCATCTGCAACCGACTACTACGTATCAACAGGAGGTAGTAACAGTAATTCGGGCAATTTGGCACACCCTTGGCAAAATGTCTCGTATGCAGTACAACAAGCAACGGCAGGAGATACCATCAATCTGTTCGATGGAACGTGGTATGAAGAATATTGTGATTTTATAAGTTCGGGAAATTCTACCCATCACATCAGCGTAACTGCATACAATGGAACTCCTGAATTGAATGCGACTACATATATTAACGGTAAAGTGTGTCTCAACACACATGGATATTCGTATATTGATATAAGCGATATCCACATAGCTGGATACGATAGGGGAATTCAAAACTATCCCGGGAGCCACATAACCATCACAAACGTAACAGCAGACAACTGCACGTATGCAGTGTATTTATCTGGATGCAACTATAGTATTATTGATCGATGCACATTCACTAATGCTGGCTGGAGCACAATACAAATATCCGCAGAGGCAGTTCCGATCAATAATATAACGATTTCAAACAATTTCTTGAATCAAAGCATTGATCATGGTCACATAGATTTGTGTGTGAAGACTGGTATGCAGGACGTTAATATCACTGGTAACACATTGAAATACGCGGGATCTGATACAATGGGGTCGCGAGAAAAAGAGTATGGTCATTGGGCAATTATAAGAATGAACATCAGTGACAACGTTTTCATTAATAATGTGGCTAACCCAACTGGCATGGGGATAAATTGTCTTGCTTGCACTGATACTGTTTTTCACAACAATTCTTTTCGTGATTACACTGCGCACGCTGTAAAATTGTTGGGGTACAATGTAACGTCTACTGATAACGTTTTCATGAATAACAGTGGAATAGACTATCGATTTGAACTTAACACTTTATATGGTTCAGGTATCGGATTCACATCTGAAAACGATTCTTTTGACGAGTTTCAAGCAAGAGATGGTGAAATGGTTATAACAGACCCATACAGAAAATGTTTTACTGTGCTCCCTTACGATAACTCAGCTGTTGTCGTGGAATATACTGATGGTACGGTATTTACGGCGGAGAAAAAAACCGGGTCAGGTTCGTATTTGCTATCGGACGTAGTGCAGTATCCATCGTGCAGTAATGCCACAATCGACGCGACGAGTTATGCAGGGTGTGCTTTTTCAATCACTGCATCTAACATCAGCCTCCGCCCCTCCTACGGGCACCTCTACGACGTCACCGTTGACACATGGGACGAAGCCTCTGGCACCTACCGCATAACCGCGAGCAGTATAGAGCCCGACAACCCCACCTGGATCAACCTCACGACAAAAGCCGCCTCTACCACCTACAACATAAAGAGAGACGACGAATCATACGACACCCAGGCAACCAATAGCGCAGACGGTGTGCTCAGATACCGCTACATCGGCGAATGGAACGGACCGCACACCTTTGAGGTCTCGGAGATCGCATCTGACGTGACACCGCTCGTCACAAACCTCCAGAACGACACCCCAACACAACAAACCGTGACTCTGCGCTGGGACTGCTCGGTATCGGACATAGACCATTGCACCATCTATAAGAACGGCGTGCTATTAGACACCACCGAAAGCCAGTACTACACCGTAACCAACCTCGTGCCAGACACGCCATACACCTTCAGCGTCTCTGCCACCACCACAGATGGCATCACCAGCGAGACTGCCACGTTGAGCGTGCAGACGGCAGCAGAGGAAGCAGAGGGCTTTGGCAGCAACACAGTCCACATCGCCGACGATGCCACGGCAGCCCATGGGGGCAGTGTGACCGTGCCGATCATGATCCATAATGCAACAGGGGTTGCATGTGCTGGTGTGAACCTCACTTATGATGCCAGTGTGGTTACCGTGACCCAGGTCACTGGGGGTTGTTTCACATCATACATCGACTTTGATGGGGGGCATGTTGCGGATGGGCAGATGATACTAAACACATACATCAATGGAACCCAGCTAACCGGAGAGGCGAAGGTTGCGGATGTGACATTTGTTGCTGTCGGCGAAGCAGGGGATACAAGCCCACTTGATATGGAAATTATAGCGATGGCCGATCAAGATGGCTATCCGGTGACCGGAATCGTCAGCAACGGACTATTTACGGTGGTCAGTGATACAAGCCCGCCCATTGCCACAGATCCATCCGCAAGCCAGTTGATCCCGGA